>VAPR01000101.1_pt1 | contig 58569 bp, 61 predicted proteins | sample 3380701 | NCBI WGS metagenome assembly VAPR01 (sample SAMN11536904, study PRJNA540576) | hot springs metagenome | isolation source: hot spring wet sediment | place: Spain: Lobios | collected 2014-01
CAGATGGCCCAGAAGCGGGCCTCTCTGGAGGCCGTGGCCGGCAATCTGCGCCTGCGGCTGCGCCTTTTAGTGTCCTTGCGACGACCCTCGCCCCTCAGCCCTGCACCCGCCCGCTGCAGGGCGTGATTTGCAAGACAAGCCCGTGATGGCTTGACAGGCTTGCGGGGAGGCAGTACAATCGCCCCATAGTCAGAGTTGAGCCGAAAGGGGAAATTCCGGTAATACAGGATGGTCGCCCCAGATAAAGACTGCCGGCGTCCGGCGGGGAGCAGGAGGGAGGCATGCGTCGCGCATTCTTTCTATCTCTGGTCATCGTGCTGATGCTGACCCTGGAACCGCTGAGGGCGCTGGCCCAGGAGGAGGAGGGACCCGACCCCCGCCTGGGACTGGTGCCGGGCGAGATCCTGGTCAAGTTCCGCCCCGGCACGCCCGGCCAGGCCATCGCCGCCCTCCACCGCCAGCACGGCGGCCAGGTCGCCGAGACCATCCCCGGCATCGACGTGCAGGTGGTTCGGGTGCCACCGGGCCAGGAGCGAGCCCGGGCCGCCGCCTACCGGCGCAACCCCACTGTCCTCTTCGCCGAGGTCAACGGTCTCTACCAGGCGGTAGACTTCCCCACCGTGACCCCCAACGACCCGCTCTATCCTCAGCAGTGGCAGTACAACAACACCGGCCAGACCGGAGGGACGCCCGATGCCGATATCGACGCCCCCGAAGCCTGGGCGGTGACCCCGGGAAGCGCGACCGTCGCCATCGCCATCCTCGACACTGGCATCGACCAGAGCCACGTGGATCTAAAGGCGAAGATCGCGAAGAACGTTAACTTCACCACCAGTAAGACCGTGGACGACAGGTATGGCCACGGGACGCACGTGGCCGGGAGCGCGGCGGCGGTCACGAACAACGCGACGGGGGTAGCCGGGACCTGTCCGCAGTGTGTGCTCTACAACGTCAAGGTGCTGGGCGATAACGGCGCCGGCTCCTGGGCCTGGGTGGCCCGCGGGATCAGCTGGGCAGCCGACAACGGCGCCAGGGTCATCAACCTGAGCCTGGGCGGCGCCTCGCCGTCAGACACCGTCCAGGCGGCGGTCGATTACGCCTGGGGCAAAGGGGTGGTCATCGTGGCGGCGGCCGGGAACGCCGGGACGAACGCATTCTTCTACCCGGCGGCCTACTCCAATGTCATCGCCGTGGCGGCCACCGACCATAACGACCAGAAGCCCTCCTGGTCGAACTACGGAGCGGACTGGGTGGATATCGCCGCGCCGGGGGCGGCTATCCTCTCGACAGCGCCCGACCACGGCAATCAGATCTGGGGCGGTGGCGTCCGGTACGGGACGCTGAGCGGCACCTCGATGGCCAGCCCGCACGTGGCCGGGGTGGCTGGCCTGGTCTGGGCCAGCGGGGTGTGCGAGGCAAGCCCGACGAACACCTGCGTCCGGAGCCGCATCGAGAGCGGGGCCGACCCGATTGCGGGAACCGGGACCCTCTGGGCCCGGGGCCGGTTGAACGCCTACTGCAGTGTCGCCGACTGCCGCGCCGGCCGGCCGTAGCGGTCGGACCGTCTCTCCGCGCTCAGCCGCCGGCCCCATTGGGCCGGCGGCTTTTCTCTGCCGGGCCGCGCCACCTCATAGCAAGAGCTGCGGTCTGCCTGGCCGAAACGTGGCCGGCGTCCATCGACGCCCGCTGCCTTCTAACAGCCGCTCGCCCTGATGATGGGCGCGGCTCTTGCGCTGCCGCCCGGGCTGTATTAGAGTGAGACCGGGGCCAGACTCTGAGAGCATGGTCGCCGGTGCTGACGAGAGCTGGCCCCAGCCTCTGGTGGTCGGGAGGAACGGTGGAGAGTCTCAGCGCCCGTCTGCGTCAGTACGCCGCGCCCGTCTGGGAGGCCCAGCTGCGCCACCCCGTGGTCCTGGGCATCGGCGACGGAACGCTGCCCATTGAGAAATTCGCCTTCTGGGTGCGGCAGGATTATCTTTTTCTCATCGACTACAGCCGGCTCTTTGGGTACGCTGTGGCCCGGGCGCCGGACCTGGCGACGATGACCACCTTCGCCGATCTGCTCTCCGCCACTCTCAAGACCGAAATGGATCTGCACCGGCGCTACTGCGCCGAGTTCGGCATCACGCCGGAGGACCTGGAGCGCGAGACCAAGGCCCCGACGACTCAGGCCTACACCGACTTCCTGCTCAGGGTGGCGGCCACCGCCGACTTCCCACACCTGGTGGCCGCGCTGCTCCCCTGTCTGTGGGGGTTCGCCGAAATCGGCCAGACGCTCAAGCGCCGGGGTCTGCCGCCCGAGCCGCGCTACGCCCGCTGGATCGAAATGTACGCCTCAGAGGAGTTCGCCCGGCTGGCCGAGTGGTGCCGGCAGCTTCTGGACCGCATCGGTGGCGACCTGCCGGCGCGGATCCAGCAGCAACTGGCCGAGATCTTCCTGACCTCCAGCCGGTACGAACTGGCCTTTTGGGACATGGCCGACCGGCTGGAGCGCTGGCCGGTGTAGGTTCGAAGAGCCACCGCCCCGGCCCGTGCAGCCGGTCGCGTCGACGGGAGGAAGAGCCGATGGCCACGCGCCTTTACCTCGCGCTGGCGCTCCACAACCATCAGCCGGTCGGCAACTTCGACCATGTGTTCGAGCAGGCCTATCGCCAGGCCTACGAACCGATGGTGGCCGCGCTGGAGCGGCACCCTCACGTCCGCCTGGCCCTCCACTACTCCGGCCCGCTCCATGACTGGCTGCTCGCCCACCATCCCGACTTCTTCGGCCGGGTCCGGGCCCTGGTGGCCCGAGGCCAGGTCGAAATCATGACCGGCGCCTACTACGAGCCGATCCTGGCCATCATCCCCGACGACGATAAGCACGACCAGATCGTCAAGCAGACCCGGGCGGTCGAACGCGATTTCGGCTACCGGGCGACCGGTTACTGGCTGGCCGAGCGGGTGTGGGAGCCGCACCTGGTCCGGCCGCTGGCCGAGGCCGGAGTCCTCTACACCATCGTCGATGACACCCATTTCAAGGCGGTGGGGCTGAACGAGGACCACCTTTTCGGCTACTACGTGAGCGAGGAACAGGGCCGGGTTCTGCGCATCTTCGCCACCGCCAAGCACCTGCGCTACACCATCCCCTGGGCCCCGGTCGAAGAGGTCATCGCCTGGCTGCGCAGCCAGGCGACCGAGAACGGCCCGCGGGTGGCCGTGATGGGCGACGATGGTGAGAAATTCGGTCTCTGGCCGGGCACCTACGCCCACTGCTGGGAGAGGGGTTGGGTGGACGACTTCTTCAGCGCCCTGGCCCGCGAGCAAGAGTGGCTCATCACCATCCCGCCCGGGGAATACATCCGTGACTTCCCTCCCTTGGGACGGGTCTATCTGCCGACCGCCTCCTACGATGAGATGACCGAATGGGCTCTGCCGCCGGCCCTGAGCGCCGAACTGGCCGCCCTCAAGCATCGGCTGGCCGAGGAGGGCCGGACGGACCTGCTGCGCTTTCTGCGGGGCGGATTCTGGCGGAACTTCCTGGTCAAGTATCCCGAGGTCAACACGCTGCACAAGAAGATGCTGCTGGTCCACGACAAGGTGCGCAGCCTGGGATCGGGCCCGGTGGTCGCCCGGGCCCTCGACGAGCTGTGGATGGGCCAGTGCAACTGCCCCTTCTGGCACGGGGTCTTCGGCGGCGTCTATCTGGTCCACATCCGCACGGCCAACTTCCAGCACCTGCTGCGGGCCGAGAACCTGGCCGATCAGGAGCGGTTCGGCCCCGATCCCTGGTTGGAGGTGGACGTGCGCGATTTCGACGCCGACACCCGGCCCGAGGTGCTGGTTCACGGGACGGTCCAGAACCTGTACCTGACACCGAGCGAGGGCGGCGCCCTCTGCGAGTGGGACTGGCGGGCCAAAGAGCACAATCTGCTCAATGTCATGACGCGCCGGCCCGAGGGCTATCACCAGGTCCTGCGGCGGGCGATCGAGCGCGGCGAGGTCGTCACGCCGGACATGGCCTCCGCGGTTGAGACCATCCACACCGCGCGGGTACGGGTGAAGGAGCCGGGCCTGGAGAAGCACCTGCACTACGACTGGTACCGTCGGCTGAGCCTGCTGGACCACTTTCTCCCGATCGGCGCGCGCTTCGAGGACTTCCGACGCTGCCAGTACCCGGAACTGGGCGACTTTGTCAATCAGCCCTACACATTCGGGGTGCTCTCAACCCCGGAGAGCGTTGAGGTGGTCCTGCGGCGTGACGGTCACGTCTGGATGGGGCCGCATTTCCAGCCGCTGCGGGTCGAGAAACGGCTGATCGTCCCCCGGGGCGAGCCGCTGGTGCGGGTCCGCTATCGGCTCACCAACCCTGGCGACCGGCCGGTCGAGGCGCTCTTCGGCAGCGAGTGGAACTGGGCCCTGCTGAGCGGCCACGCTCCCGACGCCTTCTACCTCCTGCCGGGGGGAGAGCGGGCCTTCTTTGACAGTCAGCTGGAGCGCCCCGGTCTGGGCGGGCTGGACCTGGTCCACGAGGGTCTGGGCTGGCAGATCCGCTGGCGCTTCGGCTCGCCGGCGACGCTCTGGGCCTTCCCGCTGGAGACGATCTCGGCCTCCGAGGCCGGCTTCGAGCGGACCTATCAGGGTTCCTGCACCACCGTTCTCTGGACCATCGCTCTGGCCCCCGGCGGCCACTGGGGGGGAGAGATGGAGATCACGCTGCTGACCCGCTAGGCCGACGAGGCAGCGATGGCGGTCTGGGAGGTGATCGTGGTCGGCGCCGGGCCGGCGGGCGCCTGGGCAGCCCGCCGGCTGGCTCAGCAGGGAGCACGGGTGCTGCTCCTCGACCGGGCCCGTTTCCCGCGCGAGAAACCGTGCGGCGGCGGGCTCTCTCCCAAAGCCTACCGACAATTCGATCGCCCACCGGATCACCTGGTGCGGGCCCGGGTATCGGAGGTCCTGCTGGAGGGACGCTGGACCCGGCCGTTCGTCCTGGGCGACCACCGCCACCCGATCTGGATGGTCGAACGGGCGACCTTCGACGCCTACCTGCTCGACCTGGCCATCCAGGCCGGCGCTACGGTGTGGACGGGAGAGCGAGTGGTGGGGGTGCTGCCCGGCCGGCCGGCCGTGGTCCAGACCGAGCGCGCGCTGCTGCCGGCCCGGGTGGTCATCGCCGCCGATGGGGCGGAGAGTGTGGTGGCCCGTCGGTTGGGCTTGCGCCGCGAGCGGCGGGCGTTCGTGGCTCTGGAGACCGAGGTCGCGCTGGCCTCAGATCCCTTCGCCGGCCGGGCCTTTCTCTCCTACCGTCTGCCCTGGGGCTACTTCTGGCTCTTCCCCAAGGGCGACCGCTGGAACCTCGGTCTGGGCTCGCTCGATCCGCGGGTCTGGCCCGCGCTCCGTCGGCACTGCCACGCCTTTCTGGCGCGCCTGGGGCTCCGGCCACGGGAGCCGCTACGCCTGCAGGGGCACCGCATCCCGATGGACGGGGTCGGGGCTCCGCTCCAGGCCGGAAACGTGCTCCTGGTCGGCGACGCCGCCGGTCTGGCCGACCCCTTCTTCGGCGAGGGGATCGCCTTCGCGCTCAAGAGCGCCGACCTGGCCGCCCAGGTGGTCGGCGGCTGGCTGGAGGGGAAAGAACCCGATCTGGAGGCCTACACCCGCCGGGTCCGGCGGACGCTGGCGCGCGACCTCCGGGCCTGGGGGCTGGTGGCGGCGGTGGTCTACCGAGCGCCGGACCTGGCGCTGTGGGCGCTCCGGCGCAGCCGGCGCCTGCAGGCTCTGGCGGCCGCCAGCATCGCCGGCACAAAGAGCCGGTCACACCTGTGGTCGCCGGCGGCGACTGGCCAGACTGTATGAGTATGCGGTATTATAACGGGTGGCAGAGTCCTGTGGGGGGAGATGGCGGATGCCGATCTACGAGTACCAGTGTCCGCGGTGTGGACAGGTCTTTGAGCGGTTGATGCGGCTGGGAGCGGTTGAGACGCCGCCCTGCCCGCAGTGCGGAGCCGAGCAGACCCGTCGCCGCCTCTCGGTCATCGCCCGGAGCGGGGGCGAGTGCGGGCCGAGCGGCGCCACCTGAGGGATCCGCTGGAGCTGACCCCGGCGGGGTCGTGGACTGCGCCCTGATTGCCATGGCCCTGGCAGTCAGGGCGCGATCTTTATCACCGGTTTGACCAGATCGCCCAGCGCGGGGGCGTAGCGCTCAATCATAGGAGCAGTCAGGCCGTTGGCCGCCGCGATCTGACCATAAAGGTAGCCGCTGGGCTTGATCCGCCGCTCCTGGGTGGCGAAATCCACGTGGATGAGGCCGAAGCGCCAGCGCAGCCCCTCGATCCATTCGAAGTTGTCCAGAGCCGACCAGTGCAGGTAGCCGATGACCGGCGCGCCCTCGGCGATGGCCCGATGGACGTAAAGAAGGTGGCTCAGGATAAAGGCCGGGCGCAGGTCATCGCCCTCCTCGGCAATGCCGTTCTCGGTGATCAGGATCGGCTTGTTGAAGCGGCTCAGGGCCCGCAGGAGACGGTAGATCCCCTCGGGATAGATCTCCCACCCCGAGAGTGGGGCGTGGCTGCCGCTTGTGGGAGGGTGGTCACGGCCGAAGAGACGGTGCGGCCGACGGATGTCGAAGGTGACCCGGTCGCGGCTGTAGTAGTTCAGGCCGATGAAGTCCAGGCTGTCGCGGGCCAGAGCGACCCGCTGGCCGTAGCCGAGCGGGAAACGAAACACGCCGTCGATGAGCGCACAGAGCAGGCACCAGTTGAAAAGATAGTCGGCGATCCGGGCCAGGACCCGGTCGAGAACGACGCGGGGACGGTGCGGATCGAAGATGCGCATGTGATGCGCCAGGCCCACCCGGACGTCGCCCCGGCGGCTGGTGTCGTGGACCGTATGGTAGGCGCGAGCGTGGGCGTAGGCCATATGGCGGGCCACCTGGAAGGCCCGTCGCCGGCTGCGGACGCCGGGCGGCCAGAGCCCTTCGAGGTAGCTCATATAGGCGTAGACGCCGGGCTCGTTGATGGTCACCCAGTAGCGGACCAGATCATCGTATTCGGCCACCACCCGGCGGACATAGCGGCTGAAGAGGTCGACGACCTCGGGACGCTCCCAGCCACCCCGTTCGGCCAGCCAGCGCGGGTTGGTGAAATGATGCAGGGTGACGATGGGTTCGATCCCGCGCTCCCGCAGGGCCTCCAGCACCCGGCGGTAGTGGGCCAGCGCGGCCGGGTCGAACTCGCCGGGCCGGGGCTCGATGCGGGCCCACTCGACCGACAGGCGATGAGCGTTCTGGTGGAGATGGGCCAGGAGGTCGAAGTCCTCGCGGTAGCGCCGCAGGTGGTCACAGGCCAGCCGGGAGGTCGAGCCGTCACGAATGCGCCCCGGCTGCTGCTCCCAGAGCCACCAGTCGGAGTTGAAGTTCTGCCCCTCGACCTGATGAGCGGCGGTGGCTGTCCCCCAGAGGAAGCCGGGCGGAAACGCGAACAGGACCGGAGCAGACCCGGCCCCCGGCGAGGGCTGTCCGTCGACCGGCCACGATGGGGCTGCCTGGAATCGACTGGCGGCGGGCGCGGCGTTCGTGTCCATCGTCGCGGTGCGGCTGTGATTATCGCCTCCGGGCCGCGACGTTGTCAACCGCGCCCACCGGTCGCCCGGAGCCGCCCTCGCCGACTCAGACCTTCTGGCCATGCTCTCCCGCCAGCGGAGCGATCGCACCCCGTTCAGCGTTCCTGGCCGGCGCCGGACACGGAGAGCTGCCGCCGGCGAGGTTCAGGCGGCCCCCGTACCACTGCCGCCACTGTGTGATCTAGGCGATCTCTGCCTGCTGCCCACGAAGGATCTCGGCCGCCATCTGTTTCGGTTCAGAGTGCTCCGCCCGTTTCTGAGCGATCCGGGCCATCTCGAGGGCGGCCTGGCGATGCGGCACCATCGTGTCGACCTGTCGATGAACGGACGGTCGAAATCGTCACCGGTCTGGACCGCTCGCGGTCCACAGGCCAGAACAGTCAGCCAGATGAGCAGTACCGGTCAGGAAGCGAGAGGCGTACGGGAGACGACCGGCCAGAGCCGTCAGTAGCAAGACCGAGACGGCGTCAGCCGTCTCGCCCGCGTCCCCGGCTACAGTCTGCTTTCCTGACCGGGGTCCGACCCAAGGCCGCTGAGGCCAGACCCCTGATCTGCACCTCTGTTCCGCGGAACAGACCGGATGAGAAACGGCTAGCCCGGACAGTTTCTCGCCAGACAGGCCACCGCTTCATCTGTCAGGCGAACACGATAGCGGAAGAGCGGCCGTCCATCGGCCAGCAGCGCTCGTCGGATGGGTCCCTGAAGATCGGCCAGGGTCACCCAGGCCACGTCGCGGATCTCCTGCGGGTCGTGGCTGGCCAACTGGCCGCCGACGACGCGGGCGGTGAAGACATGGGTCAGCCAGGGGATGGTGTCGCGCTCGGTGGTGAAGAGGGCCAGGACCCGCAGGAGATAGCGCCCCAGTTGAATGGCCAGGCCGGTCTCCTCGTAGGCCTCGCGGAGAGCGCCGACCTCCAGGGGCTCGTCCGGCCGGAGGCCCCCTGAGGGCGCTCGGAAGGCGCCCGGCGGGTAGGAGTGCTTGGCGATGACCGCCAGCCGGCCGTCGGGCCCCCGGATCAGGAGCGTGATATCGTGAGCCCGACCGTGCCGCTGGCTGGCCCGGATCATCGTCGCCTCCGCCGGCCGGACCGTCTGCGCCAGGTAGAGCACGGCCGGGCGTCCATAGGTGCGCTCCCAGTGCCCCGCCGCCGCGAGCGTCCAGTCGGGCATGCCTCAGCCCCGCCCCACCGGCGTGCTGGCAGCCCGCAGCACCGCCACCATCTCGGGGTGGAGAAGGCCGTTGGTGGCCAGAACCTCACGCCGCTCGAGCGAGAATGATCCACCCTGGAGATCGGTCACCTGGCCACCCGCCTCACGGATGATGAGGACGCTGGCCGCCATATCCCAGGGCGAGAGGTAGACCTGCCAGTAGGCGTCGAAGCGGCCGGCGGCCACATAGCAGAGGTCGAGGGCAGCCGCGCCGTCGCGCCGCACCCCCTGGGCCCGGTAGGAGACCAGCTCCCACTGGCGCAGGGCCATGGCCAGCCACTCCTCCTCGTAGGGGAAGCCGGTGGCCACCAGCGCCCCGGCCAGACTGGCGACCGTCGAGACCCGCAGCCGGCGGCCGTTGAGCCAGGCTCCCCTGCCGGCGATGGCCGAGAACGTCTCGCGCAGGACCGGGTTGACCACGGCGCTCACCAGCAGACGGCCACGCTCCTCGTAGGCCACGGCGACACAGAAAACCGGATAGCCGTGGCTGAAGTTGGTGGTGCCGTCCAGCGGATCAACGATCCAGCGGTGAGCCTGGTCGGGACCGCCGCGCGTGCCCTCTTCCGCCAGGATGGCATCGTCTGGATAGTGCTGGCGAATGACCCCCACGATCGCGGCCTCCGACCGCTGGTCCCACTCGGTCACCAGGTGGTGAGCCTCTTTCTCGCGGGGCCGCCCGACCCGGCCCAGGCCCTGCCGGACCACCTGGGCCCCGGCCCGGGCGGCGGCCAGGGCCACAGCGTAGACCTCGCGCAGGGGACGGTCGCTCACCGGCAGCGCGTCGCCAACCATCCTCGGCATCCCACTCACCAGGCGGTCAGGCCGCCGTCGATGACGAAGACCGCCCCGGTGGCGTAGCTGGCCTCCGGCGAGACCAGCAGGGCGATGAAGGGGGCGATCTCCTCGAAGCGGCCCAGACGGCCCAGCGGAATCCGCGGCCGCAACCGCTCGGCCCGCGCGACCGGGTCGGCCAGCAGCTCCCGGTCGGGGGGAGCCTCCAGCGCCCCGGGACAGACGATATTACAGCGAATGCCGTGGGGAGCGTACTGGACGGCGATGGCCCGGCCGAAGGCCACCAGCGCCCCCTTGCTGGCCGTGTAGGCCGGGTTGTGCGGCGCCACCGCCGCCAGGGCGGTGACCGAACTGACGATAACGATGGCCCCGCCCTGGCCCTGACGCAGCAACTGCCGCAGACCGTACTTGCAGGTCAGGTAGACCCCCCGCAGGTTGACGGCCTGGGTACGCTCCCAGACCTCCTCCGGAAGATCGTGGACCGGAACATCCTGACCGTGCAGCTGAATGGCGGCGTTGGCCACCAGACTGTCCAGCCGGCCGAAAGCCGCCACCGTCTGCTCGACCGCCGTGGCCACCTGGTCGGGCTGGGCCACATCGGCCACCAGGGCCAGGGCCCGCCCACCCTGGGCCGTGATCTCCGCGGCCAGCCGCTCCAGCGGCTCGCGCGTCCGGCCGACCAGGGCGACCGCCGCCCCGCTCCGAGCCAGCCGGCGAGCGGTGGCCGCCCCGATACCGCTCCCGGCGCCGGTGATGAGCGTGACCTGACCGGTCAGATCCATCGGTCCTCCCTCGCCAGCGGCTCAGTCCTCTACCGCCACCGCCCGGACCGGACAACCGTCCAGCCCCACCAGATTGAGCGGCAGGGCGATAAAGAAGACCGACGGGCGGGTGAGGGCGCCCAGGTTGGTCAGGTTCTCGACCAGAACCACCCCGGCCCGCAGGAGCGGTTCGTGGACGGCGTTGGTCACCTGGCGCGAGAGGTACACGGGGGCGACCGAAGGAGTATCGATCCCCACCAGGACCACACCGCGCTCGGCCAGCCAGCGGGCGGCCTCGACGGTCAGAGCCGGGTAGTCGCGGTCCCAGCCAGGCTGGCCGAAGCGGTCGTTCCAGGCGGTGCGGAGCAGGACGCGGCCACCGGCTCGGATCCGGTCGGCCCAGGGGGCCAGGTCGGTCGGGGTGATCAGCGGGTCCGGGGGGCGCTTGGACCGCAGGTCGAGGACCTCGGCCGGCCCCAGACAGCGGGCCAGGTCGACCTGGTCAAGGGTGGGGGCCCCGGCCAGCTGGTGACAGGGTGCATCCAGGTGCGTTCCCAGATGGGTATCGAAGGTGACGAGCGTGATCATCGCCCCGTGCTCGGCCAGCGTCCGGTAGGGCACGAACCGGACCGTGCCACGGGGATCGTCGGGTCGGATGGGCAGGCTCAGGTCCACGATCCGGGGCATCGTCCTCTCCGCACTGGTCATCAGCCGCCACCGGTGAGGCGGTGGACTAAAGAGAAGAACCCCTGTTTGCGGGGCGTGTTGATCCGCCAGTTGACCGGCACGTTCTGGAAGCCCTCGACATAGTCCGAGCGGCACCAGCGGCCGCCAGCCCCCGGTCCGGGGTCGTAGTAGCCCCAGGAGGCGTAACTGGCGACCGCTGCCAGCAGGTTATTCCGCGGCTTATCGAAGTCGAAGTGGTCGTCCTCGTTAAAGACGATGGGCATGGGTCGGTAGGTGGGCGGCGCCCGCGTCCGGGCGACCATCAGCGTGATGCCGGCCGGGTCGTGGACGCCGTTGCCGTGCAGCAGGATGAGGTCGGAGGCGGCGACCACCCGCTCGCCGGGGAGGCTCCCACCCCGGTAACTGGTGCCGACCGGCAGACGCCGCCCCTGCGCGGTCAGACTCCTGGCCTGGAGAATCAGTTCGTGCACCCGGTGGGGCTGAAGGATCTCATGCTCGTAGCGCGGAACATCGCACTCGTTATTGATTTCGACAATGACGTTGGTGTAGCCCTGATCGAGCAGCCAGCCGACGGCGTTATCCACGGCCGTGCGGACGGCGCGCGCGTCGAGCAGGCGCTCGTCCTGGGCGAAGTAGAAGAGGCCGACGATGGCCACCATTCCCAGCTCGTCCAGCCGGTCCAGGATACGTCGGAGGCGGTCCTGGTAGGCCGGCCGCCACTGACCGGTGGCGGTGAAGGCGGTGTTGATCCAGGGCTGCAGGCGACAGTAGCCCTCGGGGGAGCCTCCCTGGAGGTTCAGGGTGACGGCCAGGAGACCGTGCCGGCGGTACTCGGGGAGCATGGCCAGAAACTCGGCCACGTTTCGCTCCGGGTCCCAGACGCCGGTGTCCGGATAGGCCCAGCGGTCGCGGGTGTCGGGGTTGAGGTCGTCGAAGAGGGCGTTGACCATGCGGGCGTTAAAGAGGAGCCCCTCGATGGGCCAGTCATCGTACCAGCGGCCCGGGTAGGTGGGCCGGCCGTTAAGGAAGAACCGGTCGTCGACGATGGTGAGACAGGTATGTCGCTGCACAGCCCCTCCGGGGAGCGGTCTTCTGGAGTATACACCCGAAGGGGCGGCGCCGGTCAAGCCGGCGCGGAAAAAGCGCGCCACCCCCAGCCCACCGCCAGGGGTGGCGCGGACGCCTCAGCGCGGGATGAGACCGAGAGCCTGCTCGCGCCCGCGCTCTTTGATCATGCGGTTGATGGTCTCGACCAGCTCTTTGCGGGTGTACATGCCCTCGGGAAGGTGACGGAAGTAGTACATCCAGTCGGGCGGGATGGGCTCGGCCTCGGCTCGCTTGAAGATCTCCTCTTTCGAGAGGCGTTCGCGGGTTCGGTACAGGTCATCGAGCATGCGCTCGATCGTCCGCATCGGCATGGCCGCCTCCGTCTGTGCCCAGTCTTGACCGCGTGAGCGCGCGGCCTTCTCCAGGATGCAGGGTCTGTGCCAGCCGGAAGGCCCGGATCTGCGGGGCGGGCACCCCGGTGTTATAATCAGCCTCAGAGAGCCTCGCAACTTGTCGGGAGCACCGAGGTGACCGCTGAAGAGCCGCTGACCGTTCAGCCACGGACACGGATCGTTCCTCAGACCGTGCGCGGGATGCGTGATCACCTCCCGCCGGCGATGATCCTGCGGCACTACGTGGCCGATACCCTGCGGGCGGTCTTCGAACGGTTCGGCTTCGACCCCCTTCAGACGCCGGCCATCGAGTACGCCGAGACCCTCGAGGGCAAATACGGCGAGGAGGCCGACAGACTCATCTACACCTTCGAGGACCGGGGTGGGCGCCGGGTCGGGCTCCGCTACGACCTCACCGTGCCGCTGGCGCGGGTGGTCGCCCAGTACCCCGACCTCCCCAAGCCGTTCAAACGCTATCAGATCGCCCCCTGCTGGCGAGCCGAACGTCCCCAGCGCGGCCGCTACCGCGAGTTCGTCCAGTGCGATGTGGACATCGTCGGCTCAGCCAGCATGCTGGCCGACGCCGAGGTGGTAACGGTCGCCTGCGTCGCCTTCCAGACCCTGGGCTTCAAGCACTTCACCGTCCGGCTGAACCACCGCAAGGTTCTGGCCGGGCTGGCCGAGGTTCTGGGTCTCGACCCCCAGACCAGCGCCCAGGTCTACCGCAGTGTGGACAAGCTCGACAAGATCGGGCCGGAGGGCGTGCGAGCCGAGCTGGCCGAGCGCGGTCTGGCTCCAGACCTCATCGACCGGCTCTTCGAGTTCTTCACCCTCACCGGGCCGAGCCGCGACATTCTGACCACCCTGCGCGAGCGCCTGCAGGCCAGTGCGGTCGGGCTGGAGGGCATCGCCGAACTGGAGGCCCTGCTCGACGCCCTGGCGATGAGCGGGGTTTCGCCGCAGTTCTACCGCCTGGACCTCTCGATGGTCCGGGGGCTGGAGTACTACACCGGGCCCATCTTCGAGGCGGTGGTCGAAGAGCCCCGCATCGGCTCGATCGCCGGCGGCGGCCGCTACGACCGTCTGATCGGCCTCTTCAGCGGCCGCGACTACCCGGCGACCGGTCTCTCCATCGGACTGGACCGCGTCTGCGATGTCATCGAGGAACTGGGGCTGCGGCCGCCGGACCTGCGGCCGACGCTGGTCGAGGCGCTGGTGACGGTCTTCAACAGCGACCTGGCGCCGGAGTCGATCCGGCTGGCCAACGAACTGCGGGCGGCCGGCCGGCGGGTCTCGGTCTACCTGGGCGAGGACACCCTGCGGGCCCAGCTGCGCTACGCCCACCGGCTGGGCGTGCCCTACGTTCTTATTCTCGGCCCCGACGAAATGGCGCGGCAGGTGGTTATTGTTCGGGATATGGCCACCGGCGCCCAGACCGAGGTTCCGCGGACGGCGGTGGCCACCGCGCTGCCCGCCCGCGCTCCCGGAGGGTAGGTGAGAACCGTGCGCCAGCGGCTGGTCGGCCTCGTCCTCGGCCTGCTCCTGGGACTGGCCCTGCTGAACAGCGGTCAGGCCCAGACCGGGCCGGTCGTGGTGGTGCTGACGGCGCGGGGCGTCATCAACCCGGCGATGGCCGGGTACCTGGCGCGGGGAATCAGCGAGGCCGAGCGCCTGGGGGCCACGGCTGTGATCATCGAACTGGATACACCCGGCGGCCTTGACACCTCGATGCGCGAGATCATGCAGACCATTATCAACGCCCACGTGCCGGTCGTGGTTTACGTCTCTCCCCAGGGAGCGCGGGCGGCCTCGGCCGGCATGTTCATCACCGTGGCCGCCCACGTTGCGGCTATGGCCCCCAGCACCAACATCGGCTCAGCCCATCCGGTGACCATCGGTGGCCCCCTGCCCGGCGGGCAGGACCAGCCCAAGCCCGATCCGACCATGACCGAGAAGGTCGTCAACGACGCGGTGGCCCTGGTCCGGGGGGTAGCAGCCCGCCGGGGCCGGAACGTCGAGTGGGTGGAGAAGGCGGTCCGGGAGAGCGCCAACGTCACCGAGCGGGAGGCCCTGCAGCTGGGCGTCATCGATCTGGTGGCCGAGGACCTGCCAGCCCTCCTGCGCGCCCTCGACGGCCGGTCGGTGATGCTGGCCGATGGACGGGTGGTGACGCTGCGTACGGCCACGGCCCGGGTCGAGCGGCTGCCGATGACCTGGGTCGAAGACCTCCTGCACGCGCTCAGCAACCCCAACATCGCCTATATTCTCCTCATCCTCGGGTTCTACGGGCTCCTCTACGAACTGGCCAACCCTGGCACCTGGGTGCCGGGAGTGGTCGGGGCCATCGCTCTGGTCCTGGGCTTCTACGCCCTGGGGACGCTGCCGGTCAATTACGCCGGCCTGGCCCTGATACTTCTGGCCTTCGGGCTCTTCCTGGCGGACGTCCTCATCACCCCCGGCCTCGGGGGCCTGACAGCGGTCGGGACCATCGCCTTCCTGCTGGGCTCGCTGCTCCTGACCAGCGGGGCCGGGCCGCTGTTCACCATCTCGCCGGCCCTGGTGGTGGCGGTCACCGCCCTCACCACCCTCTTCTTCACGCTGATTATCGGGGCGGCGGCCCGGGCCCAGCGCCGCCCGGTGACGACCGGCCGTGAAGCCCTGATCGGAGCGGTGGGGGTGGCCACCTCGGATCTCGCGCCCGAGGGAATGGTCCATCTCCAGGGCGAACTCTGGTCGGCCACCGCAGCCGATGGCCCGATCCTCCGCGGCCAGCCGGTCGAGGTTGTGGCGGTCGAGGGCCTGCGCCTGGTGGTGCGGCCGCTGCCAGGTCCACCGCTGATCGAGAAGGCCGCCGAGGCCGGAGAGAAAGAGGCCGAGAAGGAGGCGTGATGCCGGCGTTTTCGACACTCTTCTGGCTGGTGGTGATCCTCCTGGTGATCATCCTGCCGATCGTGGGCTCGGCAGTCAAGGTGGTCCAGGAGTACGAGCGCGGCGTTATCTTCCGTCTGGGACGCCTGGTGGGGGCGAGGGGACCGGGGCTCTTCTTCATCATCCCCTTTATCGACCGGATGGTGAAGATCGACCTGCGGGTGGTGACGATGGAGATCCCGCCGCAGGAGGTCATCACCCGCGATAACGTGAGCATCCGGGTGAGCGCGGTCGTCTACTTCCGGGTGCTCGACCCGGCCGCAGCGGTGGTGCGGGTGGCCGACTACGTCCGGGCCACCTTCCAGATCGCCCAGACAACACTGCGCAGCGTGCTCGGGCAGTCGGAGCTGGACGAACTGCTGGCCCAGCGCGAGCAGATCAACCAGCGGCTGCAGCAGATCATCGACGAGCAGACCGCCCCCTGGGGCATCAAGGTCAGCGTGGTTGAGGTCAAGGATGTGGAGCTGCCCGACACGATGATCCGGGCGATGGCCCGCCAGGCCGAGGCCGAGCGCGAAAAGCGGGCCAAGATCATCCACGCCGAGGGTGAGTACCAGGCGGCCCAGACACTGGCCAACGCCGCCCGGGTGATCGCCAGCGAGCCGGCCGCCCTGCAACTGCGCTATCTGCAGACCCTGACAGAGATCGCCGCCGAGAAGAACTCGACGATCATCTTCCCGGTGCCCATCGAACTCATCCGCCCCTTCCTCACCACCGACCGGCGGATCGGGGCCGAGGCGGCGCGGAGCACTCCCGACTGAACCAGCCAACCGATGGTCAGCGTCCTGCTGGTGGACGACGACCCGGCCATCACCACCGAACTGGGGGCCTTTCTGGAGCGCAGCGGCTTTCGGGTGACCCTGGCCGCCGACGGCCAGACCGCCCTCGGGCTGGTCCGCACTCTCCGTCCGGACATCGTCCTGCTCGATGTCCTCCTGCCCGACCTCAATGGACGCGAGGTCTGCCGCCGTCTGCGAGCGGCGGGCGACTGGACCCCAATCATCATGCTCACCCGGCTCGACGCCCCCGCCGAGCGGGTGCTGAGTCTGGAGGAGGGAGCCGACGACTACGTCAGCAAGCCGTTCGAGCCGTTAGAAATCGTCGCCCGCATACGAGCGGTGCTGCGACGGGCCCGGCCAGGCGTTCAGCCGCTGGCCACCGCCCGCCGGCTGGTGGCCGGACCGCTCCTCCTCGACCGGTCGGCCCGCCGGGTCTTTCTCGACGGCCGCGAGATCCTCCTGACCAGCCGGGCGCTGGCCCTGCTGGAGTACCTGATGCTGCATCACGGCGAGGTCCTGCGCCGGGACCGACTGCTCGACGCCGTCTGGGGCTGGGAGGCGCCGGTGGCCACGCGGGTGGTGGACACACGGATCGCCGAGATCCGGCGGGCGCTGGGCGACGATGCCGACCGCCCCCGCTACATCGAGACCATTATCAACGAAGGCTACCGCTTCCGACCGCTGGTGGAGGGCCGGCCGTGAGAGCGCCGACCGTGGCGGTGCGCGCCCGGTTACCGCAGGCGCGGTGGGCGCTGCTGATGGTCCCCGCCCTCGGCGGAGGGCTCATGGGGCTGGGGATGGCCGCCGGTCTCTGGCCGGAGACCCTTCTGGTCGGCCGGTTCCAGGCCAGTCTGGCCGTGCTGGCTCCGGTCGGCGGTCTGATCCTCAGCGCCCTCGGTCTGGGACTCCAGACCTGGCGCGCGCGCACCGCCCGACAGGTCGACCAGCGCCTTCAGGCCGAGCGAGCGGCCCAGGCGGCGGCTCGCCAGCGGTTTCTGCACCGCCTCAGCCACGAGTTCCGCAATCCCCTGACGGCGGCCCGGGCCGGCCTGGCCAACCTGGAGGCAGCGCCGCTGGACGCCGACGCTCGCCGCTCCCTGGTCACGGTCCGCCAGCAGGTCGAGCGGCTGGCCCGGTTGGTGGACAGCCTGCGCCAGCTCGCCGACCTGGAGACGGCGCCGCTCGCCCTGGAGAGGGTGGACCCCACTGCGGTGGTGGCCGAGGCGGTGGCGGCCGTTCGGGCCCTGCCGGCCTACGCCGCCCGGTCGGTGACCGTCCAGGTCCAGAAACTCCCCTGGCCACCGGGACCGGTGCTGGCCGACCGTGATCTCGTGGCCCTGGCGCTCTTCAACCTGCTCGACAACGCCCTGAAGTTCTCGCCACCGGATCGGCCGGTGGAGGTCCGGCTGCGGGAGGAGATTGGAGCGGTGGTCTTTGAGGTGGCCGATGCCGGCTGCGGCATCGCGCCGGCCGATCTGCCCCACGTCACCGAGGAACTCTATCGTGGTCAGGGGACAGCCAGCCACGAGGGGAGCGGACTGGGACTGGCCCTGGTCGAGCGCGTCGCCCGCCGGCACCGCGGAACCCTGCTGATCCGCAGCCGCCCTGGCCAGGGAACGGTGGCCGCGCTCCGACTCCCCCTTGAGGCAGGGTGACGCGGTGACAACCCTGTAACGCCGGCGAAACACGCCGGTCACCCCCAGGCGGTAGACTGAACCGGCGGATCCGGGTGATCCCCGCTGGCGCGGATCTGCACACGTCGCACTCCTGGAGGCACGATGGGGAGAATCGAGAGTCGGGGGCGATCGGGTGGTAGAGGGATCGCGGTGCTCTGCCTGTTTGGCCTGCTGACCCTCATCGCCGGCTGCCAGGCCGTTCAGCTCGAGGCTGGCCTCAAGCGGCCGGCCGAACTCACCGCCACCGCGGTGGCCCAGCGGCCGACACCGACCCCTACCCCGGTGGCGCCCCTGGGCTGGCTGGCCTTTCTCCGGGGAGGCGATCTCTACGTTCAGGCCCTGCCGGACGGCCCGGCTCAGCGCCTGACCACCGATGGCCGCACCCACTCGCCGCGCTGGTCGCCTTCAGGCGAGTGGCTGGCTTTTCAAAAAGAGCCCCGCTTCCTCTGGGTTGGGCGCCGGGCCGGCACCGACCAGCGCCCGGTGGACATCCTTGACCCCGTGCGGGAGCCCGTGGCCTGGTCGCCGACCGCCGACCGGCTGGCCTACATCAGCCGGGGTGGACTCTATCTGCTAAGCCCCGCGGGCGGTGAGCGCCGGGAACTGGTCCCGCCGAGCGCCCGGGAGGGGACCGGCGTGATGGCCCTGGCATGGTCGCCCGATGGGCGGTGGATCGCCTTCGAGCGACTCGAGCGGCAGGCCGACGGACGGGTCACGCTCCAGGGGCTCTGGCGGGTGCGGGCCGACGGGACTGAGACGCGCGAGGTCTACCGCAACGCCGACCCCTTCCAGACCCAGAGCCACCTGGCCGGCTGGTCGCCCGACGGACGCAGTCTGCTCTTCTGGCAGGGGTGGCAGCTGTCCGCCTCGCTCCTGGCCGACGGAGTTCCGCTGCTGCGCGTGCCGGTGGACGGCGGGACGCCGGTCGAGATCGTTCCGCGCACCCTCGTTTTCAGCGACTTCCTGGCCTGGGCACCGGACGGCCAGACCCTGGCGGTTGTCGAGGGCGGCGGCCGGATGACCTGGGAGGCCAAGGCAATCACGGTGGTCCGGCCCGACGGCCGGCGCCAGCGCCTGTCCGAAAACGGACGCGCCGATCTTTTCCCCGCCTGGTCGCCCGACGGCCGCTGGCTGGCGGTCACCAGCGGCCCGGAGTTGCCCGGAGAGGCCGGGGGCGAGCGCGTCCGACAGGCCATGGCCGAGCGCCGCATCTGGCGGATCGCCGCCGATGGGTCGGTCCGACGGCCGTTGACGGCCGACGCCCGTTTCCGCGACGAGCGGCCGCAGTGGTCGCGCGACGGTCAGTTCCTTCTTTTCGCCCGATTGCAGGGCGAGCGAGCGCAGATCTGGCTGATGCGGGCCGACGGCACCGACCAGCGGCCGGTGGTGGACGAACTGACGCCGAGCCCGGGCTGGTTTGGCACCTACGGCCACCTCGCCTGGGACCGCCTCTACGCCTGGTGGCCCGCCATCCCCGTGGCGGTTCTGCCGCCCACCCCCGTCCTGCCGGCGGTCACCCCCTCCGCGACGCCGACCGCCGGCCCGCCCTCGCCCAGCCCGACCCCCGCGCCAGGGGCCACCGGTCTGCCGCCCGACGTTTCCCTGATCTCCCGGCTGCCGGTCGCCCCGCCACCCGGTGACTGGGCGCTGGCCTGGTCTGACCAGGCGCCGGTCCTGGCAGTGGTGGCCGCCGATGGGCTCTCCCTGCTGGGTGGACCGGACTTCGTGCCGCGTCGGATCGCCATCCCCGCCCCGCGAACCCCGCTCTGGGCGCCGGGCGGACGAACGCTGGCGGTGGTCGGCCAGAAGACGCCGGACGGCCCGGAGGTTCTCTGGCTGGTTGAGACCGACGGCACGTCCCGCCATCTGCCCCTGACCGCCGGAGCGGCGGTCAGCCCTCATCCGGCTCTGGTGGCCTGGCTGAACGAGCGGGAGCTGAGTTTCACCGCGCACTGCGGAACGGCCTGCAACGCTCTGTGGGTGATCAATACGACGACCGGGGCGATCCGTCCCCCGATTCCCGGCCGGCCTCTGCCGCCCGGCACGGCCTACGCCTGGTCGCCCGACCGCCGGTACGTGGCGATCGAGGACTGGAGCCCGGGCCGGCCGGTGCTCCGCCTGCTCGACCTGCCCCGCCGGACGGTCACCTCCCTGGGAGAGGAGAGCCCCCAGCCGACCGCCTTCCAGCAGTTTCGCGACTGGGGGCCTTCCTCTACGTCCGGTGGCCGAACCGGCCGGGACCGTGGCCGCCGGCCGATCCGGTGGCCGATCTCCGGTACTGGCTGGTCCAGGCCGGGCGGGCCGAACGGATCGGTCTGGGGGCCTTCCAGGGGCGCTGGTCGCCCGATGGCCGGTGGCTGGCCCTGCTGGTCCTCGGGACACCCCGGCTGGACGCCCAGGGCCGGCTGATGGGGAGCGATTTTCAGCCCGGCCATCCGATCACGGTCCACCTGGTCCTGGGGCCCGCTCCGGGTGTGCCGGCCGGCTCCCCGGTCATCCGGCCGGTGGCCGGCCCCCAGCGCTTTGCCGATCCGGCCACGGCCGTCGCCTGGTTCGAGCGCCGGGCCCCGCGCTGGGCGCCGGATGGCACAGCCCTGGTCTACTGGGGTGAAGACGACCTGTGGCTGGTGCGCGCCGATGGCCAGGACGCGCGCCCCCTGACCCGCGGGCTGACGGTCGAGGAGGTGGCCTGGTCGAGCGACGGCCGCTGGCTGGCATTACGGCTGCCCGACCAGGTCTGGGTGGTGCGGAATCCGCTGGCCCGCGACTGAGCCGGCCCGCCCCGTATGGTATACTGAGGGCCGATGCGCTGGACACTGCTGATTGCGGGCCTGGTCCTGCTCTGGGCGGGCGGGATGGCGGTCGCCTGGGCGCTCCACCGGGCGGGCCGGCTTCGCCCTCCCCTCCATCGTGACCTCCTGGCGCTCGGGCTGCTGGCCCTGCTCAACGCGGGCTTCTTCTGGGAGGTGCTGTTCCTGGGCGCCCACCTCCCGCGTGGCGGCGGTGACCTGGCCTCGTTTCTGTACCCGCGGTACGCCTTCGCCAGCCGGGCGCTCCAGCAGGGGACGTTTCCCCTCTGGAACCCGTACCTCTACGGCGGTCAGCCCTATTTCGCCGATCTCCAGAGCGGCCTTCTCTACCCGCCCAATCTGCTGACCTTCCTGCTGGCCCGTCCCTTCAGCTACCACACCCTCGAACGGCTGGTCATGGTCCACTACTGGCTGGCAGCCGTGGCTATGTACCTCTTTGGACGACGGCTGGGACTGGGCGTCGCCGCCAGCCTGGTCGGGGCGGTCGTCTGGGGCTGGAGCGGCTTTCTGGTCGCCCACCTCGGCCACTACAACATGGTGGCGGTGGCCGCCTGGCTGCCGCTCGTTCTGGCTCTGCTCTGGCCGGCGCTCAGCGGCGGGGCGCTCGGCTGGGCGGTGGGAGCGGCGGTCGCGCTGGCGGCGAGCACCCTGGCCGGCCACACCCAACTCACCCTCTACACCCTTCTGGCACTGGCGGTCGCCGGCCTGGTCGGAGGCTGGCCGCGCGCACGGGGCTGGCCGGCCGTTCGGGCCCTGGGACGGGTGGTCCTGGTCCTGGGGCTGACCTTCGGGCTGGCCGGGGGCCTCTGCGCGGTCCAGCTCCTGCCCAGCTACGAACTCACCCGCCTCTCGGTCCGGGCCGCGATCAGCTACCCCGAGGCCACCGCCTTCAGCCTGCTCCCGCAACGGGTCGTGATGCTCCTGGTGCCCCACTTTTACGGACGCGACCCCACCGCCTACTGGGGACCACCCAGCCTGACCGAGAACTACGGCTACGTGGGGATCGGGCCGCTGGTCCTGGCGCTGGTGGCGCTGGCGCTGCGCCGCGACCGGGCCACCCTCTTCTTCGCCCTGCTTGGGGCGGGCGGGCTGCTTCTGGCGTTCGGCGACTGGACCCCGCTCCACGGCTGGCTCTACAGCCTGGGACCCGGCTTCGACAAGGTCCGGGCTCCCGGACGGTTCCTCGTCTTCGTCGACCTGGCGGTGGCCGGGCTGGCCGCCCTGGGAGCCGACCGCCTCTTCCGGGGAGTGTCCTGGCGTGAACGCCCGGCCCTGCGCCTCGTCCTCTGGCTGGTCGGCGGCGCCCTTTTCGGCGCGCTTTTTGTCGCCGGGCCGCTGGTCTACCTCTGGCTCTTTGTCAACCAGCGCCAGCACCAGGACCTGGTCGAGCAGACCTGGACGGCCACCAGCAGTTTCGTTCTGGCCACGCTTTTCCTCCTCAGCGCCTTCGCCCTGCTGCTCCTGGCCCGCTACCGGCTTCTCACCCGACCGGGGCTGATGGCCTTCGGCCTGACCCTGGTCGTCCTCGACCTCTTCACCGCCAACAGCCGGCTCAACCCCACAGCCGCTGACCCGACGCTCGGCTTTCAGCACCAGCCGGTGATCGCCTTTCTCAAACAGCAGAGCGGTCTTTTCCGGATCGACACGGTGACCGGGGTTGAGGAGATCTGGCAACCCGACACCTCGCTGCTGGCGGAACTGCCCAGCGTCTGGGGACTCTGGAATCCGGTCGTTCTGGCCGACTACTACTGGTACTGGAAGCAGCACATCCCCGGCCGGGGCTCGGCCCTCTACGACCTCCTGAACGCCCGCTATCTTCTGGGGAAAAAGGATGTGGTCCTGGACCGGCAGAAGTTCCGGCCGGTCTTCACCGATCACCCGCTGATCGATGTCTACGAGAACCCGCAGGCCCTGCCCCGCGCCTTCCTGGTCGGCCGGGAGTGGCGGGCGGCCAGTCACGCCGAGGCGCTGGAGCTGCTGCGGCGGCTCGACTTCGACCCCCGCCAGGCGGTCATCGTCGAGGGGGCGTCGGGGCCGGCGCTGCCGACGGATGAGGGACCGCTGGGCGAAGTGGCGGTCGAGGCCTACGGTCTGAACAGCCTGGTGGTGCGGGTCCGCCTCGAACGGCCGGGGTACCTGGTGCTGAGCGAGGTCTACTATCCCGGCTGGGAGGCGTGGGTGGACGGCCAGCCGGCGCCGGTCCTGCGGGCCAACTGGCTCTTCCGGGCGATCCGCCTGGAGCCGGGCGAACACGTGGTGGCGATGGCCTTCCGCCCCCGCTCGGTTATGCTCGGGCTCGGCCTCTCACTCCTGGCCGGGACGGTGGTCCTGCTGTGGGGCGTTCAGGCCCTCTGGCGGTGGCACCGGGCGCGCCGGGCCGCGTCGGCGCTGGCGGTCACGGCGGGCTCGACCGGCTGAGGCGCTCGCGTGGCTAGCGAACGATGAGCACCGAGCAGGGGGCGTGGCGGCTGACCTTCTCCGTGGTCGCGCCCAGGAACATGGCCCAGACGGCGGAGTGCCCGCAGTGTCCCAGGACAATGAGATCGAAACCGCCCGTCCGGGCGAACTCGACGATGGTCCGGGCCGGGTGGCCGGGACGGAGCTCGGTGCGGAGCGGAACGCCGGCCCGGGCCGCCTGGTCGCTGGCTCGGGCCAGGGCGGCGCCGTAGAAGCGGTTGGCGAACTCCTTCTCCTCCTCCATCTCGCCCACGGTGGCAGCCAGATGGGGCAGACGCTCCTCCACCGCCAGGGCCCAGAGTTCGGCGCCGGTGAGCCGGGCCAGGTCGAGAGCCGTGGCCAGGGCCCGGTCGGCCCCGGTGGAGCCGTCGTAGGCCACCAGAATCTTGCGAAACATGGCTCACGCCTCCGCGGTGGTGGGCTGGTCCAGCCGGCGGGCCACCCGGGCCAGCACGGGCAGAGCGGCCAGTTGGATTCCCGCCGAGAAGAGGACCATAACCGCCAGTGTCCGGTCGTAGAGGAGTCCTATCAGCGCGCTGCCCAGAAACCAGGCCCCGCCGTAGCCGGCGTTGAAGAGACCGTAGGCCGAGCCGCGCCGGGCCGGAGGCACCAGGATGGCGATGGCCGCTCGCCAGATCGATTCCTGGGCCCCCAGGCCAATGCCCCAGAGGGCGACCCCGAGCAGAAGCGGCGGCAGGCTCTGACTGGCGAGAAAGATCAGCGGCGCAGCCAGCGCTCCAAGGAGTGTGGAGAGAAGCAGGGTCCGCAGGCCCACCCGGTCGAAGAGGGCGCCAGCGGCCAGGGCGGCCAGGGCATCGATGCCCATCGCCAGGGCGTAGAGGAGAGGAATCGTGGCCGCCGGCACCGCCGCCGTTCGGGCCAGGTGGTAAGCGACCAGCGCGAAATCGACCGTGCCGGCCGCCACCAGGACCACCGCCCCGAGATACAGCCAGTAGGCGCGGGGCAGACCCTGCGTGGCCAGTGGGGGCAGGGTCGGAGCCAGGGCCTGCGGCTGTGGATAGAGCCAGCGGGCGAGGAGGAGAACCAGGAGCGCCAGCAGGGCTGGGGCGAGCAGGACGGCGAAGGCCGGCCGATAGTCGCCGGTCCCGGCCAGGACGGCGGCCACCACCAGCGGGCCGGTGAGCGCGCCGACCTGGTCCAGCGCCTCGTGGAGGCCAAAGCCCCGGCCGTGGCCGACGTGAGCGGTGGCGTGGGCCAGCATGGTGTCACGGGCCGGCGTGCGAATGGCCTTGCCGACCCGCTCCAGCACGATGAGGAGCGCGGCCACCTCCCAGCGGCCAGCCAGAGCCAGGAGCGGCACGGCCAGGAGGTTGAGGGCGTAGCCGCTGATGGTCAGCGCCCAGTAGCGCCGGGTGCGGTCGGCCAGCAGGCCCGAGACCAGGCGCAGCCCGTAGCCGAGGCTCTCCCCCAGACCAGCGGTGAGTCCGACGACCGCTCCACTGGCTCCCAGCAGTGCCAGATAGGGGCCGCTGATGCTCCGGGCGCCCTCGTAGGTCAGGTCGGCCAGCAGACTGACCAGCCCCAGGAGCACGATGAAGCGCAGGGCCGTGGTCCGTCGATCGCCGGCGGGCACGGCCACACCGGGTTGAGCGGGTGACGAATCCGGTCGCATCCTGGCTCTCCTTCACACTGCACCGGGCACGTCTCAGGACCGATGGCCGACCTCGACCGGGGCGGTGGCGGCGCGGTCGGCGGTGGGCCCGGTTGGCTGGAACCAGGTCTGGGCGATAAGAGTCGGCACGACCGCCGAGGCGATGACCACCGTCACCAGGACCGAGTACTGGTCCTGGGTGATGATACCATGGGTCAGGCCGTAGAGGGCGGAGATGCTGCCGAACGTGAGACCGGTCGACATGAGGAGTGTGGTGTACAGGCCGGTTCGCGGCTCCAGCCGGAACAGCCGGGTCAGCGGCCAGACGCCCAGAAACTTGGTCGCGACCTTCACCCCCAGGAGCACAGCGATGAGCCCCAGACCGGCCCAGAGGGCTGGCAGAGCGATGAGAGCGCCGGCCCGCAGGAAGAAGAAAGGAGTGAGCAGGGCGAAGGTCGTCGCTCGCAGACGGTGCAGCGTCTGGCGGTCGTGACTGAAGACGCCGGCCACCACCAGCCCGACCAGGTAGGCCGGCAGAACCGCTTCGCTCCTCGCGGTGGTCGCCAGGCCGCCCAGGACGGTCAGGACCAGGAGCAGGAATTTCACCTCGGCCTCGGAGACCCGTCCGCCCCAGCGGGCCACGACCAGGCGGGTGAGTCGCGGCAGAACGGCCAGGGCCACGGCCAGAACCGCCGCAAACAGCACCAGCCAGCGGTCGAACGAAGCGAAGAGGATTCCCAGCGCCAGAACCGTGCCCAGATCGGTGACGAAGCAGGCGGCCAGGATGAGTTTGCCAAGGTCGGCGGCGGCCAGGCCCGATTCAACCATCACCGCGTAGACCACGGCCACCGAGGTGGTTGAGAGAGCGATCCCGGCGATCTGGGCCGCCGGCCACGCCCAGCCGGTGACAAAGCGGGCGAAGGCCATGGCCCCAAGGAAGGGCAGCAGAAAAGAGAGACTGCCGATGGCCAGGCTGGGCACGAGGTGCCGGCGCAGGGAATCAGGGTCGATCTCGGCCCCGGCCAGGAAGGTCAGAAGGACCGAGCCGAAGGCCGCGAGAACATCGATCCAGGGCGTGGAATGGAGCCCCAGGAGGTTTCCAGCCAGCATCCCGAGGCAGATCTCCACCAGCGCGACCGAGATCCCCAGCCGGATCGAGAGGAGGCTGGCCAGGAAGGCCAGACCGATCCAGACGGCGGCGACAAACCAGAGATTCTCCACGAATGCCCTCCCCAGGTGGGATTCCAGCACCCTGCGGCGGAGGACAAAGAAAATGGCTCCTATCCGCACTCCGGGTGCAGGATAGGAGCCATCAGCCTCGTCGCGGTTCGCCGGCTGAGCCGGCCCGGCGGACTCCATCGCCGGTCAGGTTCAGTATACCGGGGCGGTGTGCCCCGCGTCAAGGCGCCGGCTCGCCCCAAAGACGCCGATGGAGAGGCCGCTCTCGTTTCCGCCCCTGTGGCCTGGCCACGGTCACTGACCGCGTGGGGGAGACCGTTTCTCCCACCCCTTTTATGGCGTTCTCCCTTGACAGCCCCCGACTCCACCCCTACTCTCTCAGACCGTGTGTGGGCGCTGTGGTGGAGGGGTCAACCGTCGCCAATTTGTCCGCCTGCTCGCGCTGGCCGGCCTGGCCCTGGGTAGCGCCGCCGGATGGCCCAGTGCCATCGGCCGGACGCAAGGGCCCACCGCCCACCTGACTGGCCAGGTGAGAGACCGGCGGAGCGGGATTCCGCTCCCCTGGGTGATCGTGCGGGCCAGCCCCTGGGGTGGCCTGGCCACCACCGACCGCGCCGGTCGCTACTCCCTGGCCCTGTCTCCTGGAACGTACACCCTCACGGTGATAGCCGCCGGCTACCAGCGCCTCACTCTGCCCGCGGTCGAACTGGCCGAGGGGCAGGTCCTCTCCCAGGACCTGGCACTGGACCCGGCCCCACAGCGCACCGGTCAGGTGCCCGAGCAGCTCCCCCCCGATCTGATCCCCCCACCCCCCCTCCCGGGCCCGACGATCGCTGCCGCCCTGCCGCCGACGATCCGGGTCCGGCTGCCGGATGGGCGCCTTCAGGAACTGCCCCTGGAGGAGTACGTCAAAGGAGTCGTGCCCAGCGAGATGCCCGCCACCTGGCCGCTTGAGGCCCTGAAGGCTCAGGCGGTAGCCGCCCGCAGCTACGCGGTGGCCTATGTTCAGCGCTACGGCGAGATCTGCACGACCGAATCCTGCCAGGTTTACGATCCGGACAAGCGCACGGCGCAGAGCGACCGGGCGGTAGACGAGACCCGCGGCATCGTTCTGACGTTCAACGACCAGGTGGTCCTGGCCTACTACAGTTCGACCTGCGGCGGACACACCGATAGGTGGAGCAGCGCTCCCTGGACCCGCTGGGTCCGCGACGACGGCACCGGCGAGAACACCGATCTCTCCAGCGAAGCCGCCGCCCGGACCTTTTACACCGGCCAGCCGCCCAGTTTCTGCCAGCCGTCCCCCCGCTACCGCTGGACAGTCCGCTGGGAACGGGCCCAACTCGAGGCGGTCATCGCCTACTGGCTGGCCGACTATGCCGCCACCGCTCCGGGAGCGGTCAGTCCCGCGTTCGCCGCTGGCACCCCGCTGGGCGAACTGCGGGAAGTCCGCATCGTCCGTCGCCAGCCCTCCGGCACGGTGGCTGAGTTCGAGATCGCGACCACGCAGGGAACCTGGCGGGTCGCCTCGCCTTCGGGGACCGGCCTGCGCTGGGTCCTGCGGCCCTGGCCGGCCAGCGGCAACGTCGCGGATGCTCTTCTCCTCAACAGCGCGAAAGTGGTCGTCGACCTCCAGCGCGACCAGAGTGGACGGCTGGTGGCGGTCCAGGCTCTGGGAGGCGGCTGGGGTCACGGCGCGGGACTCTGCCAGTGGGGAGCGAAAGGGATGGCCGAGCAGGGCTGGGCCTTCGACCGTATCCTTCGCTACTACTATCAGGGGATCACCCTGACCCCCCTGAGCCCGGTCCGCTATCCGCGTGTGCTCTTTGTGCCGCGCCTCTACCAGCGCGGAGTGGACAGACCATAGTGACCGCCAGGCCTTCCGGGCGGTTTGTGGCCAGCGGGGTGATTTGACATAACGGTCCGCCGTGCGCTAACATGCATACTGGCAGGCGCATGACCTGATCGCCTCAGCACGAGGGCGTGCGTCCAAGGGGGGAAAGGCGATGGCCGAACAGGAACTGACGGTGCGTGAGGCCGGACGGCGGGGCGGCGAGACGGTCAAGGCCAAGTACGGGCCGGCGTTCTTCGCCACCATCGGCCGCAAGGGTGGTGAAACGGTCGCGAAGGAGCGCGGGCCCGAGTTCTACGCCGAGATCGGCAAGAAGGGCGGCCGGGCGGTGAAAGAGAAGCATGGCCCGGAGTTCTTCGCCGCAATCGGCAAGAAGGGCGGCCAGACCGTCCGGGACAAGCATGGCCTGGAGTACTACTCGCAGATCCGCCGTCGAGCCCGCCGAACGACCGACCAGCCAGCTGGCTGATACCGTCAACCGGCTGCCCAGGCGCGTGCCGGGGCCGCCCCCTACGCGGGGGCGGCCCTTTGTCCTTCGGAGCGCTCGCGCTCTGTGCTATGATCGCCGGTGAGACCACCCGCTTCTGCCGGAGGCGAGCGTGCACCCGCCACAGCTGCACAAAGGGATGGTCCTGACCGTGGGGACCGGCACCGGCCCGGCGACCGATATCGTGACCCCTCTTCTTAAAAGCGTGCGTGAGGCCCGGCCGGACGCAGTGGCCTGCCTGGTCAGCCCGCAGAGCGCCCCGCTGGCTCAGACGCTCCGGGAACGCCTCGCCCGTGAGGCCGGCTACACTCCTCCTGTCTGGGAGACCTTCACCGTTGCCGACCCCAACGACCTCGAACTGGCGTTCACGGTGGCCCTGACCGCCATTCGCTCTCTCCTGCGCCAGGGGCTGGCCCCCGCCGATATCACCGCCGACTACACCTCCGGGACCAAAGCCATGACCGCCGCGCTGGTCCTGGCCGCCGTGGCCCTGGGCTGCGGCAGTCTGCGGTACATCACCGGCCAGCGGCGCGACGGCACGGTCGTGGCCGGGACCGAGCGGTTCCTGACCCTTCCCCCCAGCGCCGTCCTGGCCTTTAACCGCCTCCAGGTCGCCGAGGAGCTTTTCCGCCAGCTCGCCTTCGGCGCCTGCCGCCACCTGGTCAGCGAGGTCAACCTCTTCCTGCTGACCCCCGACGACCAGCACCGCCGCGAGGCGCTGCTCCAGGCCGCCCAGGCCTACGACGCCTGGGACCGCTTCCAGTACCACGACGCGGTCCACTGGTTCGAACGTCTCCTGCGGACCCATCCCGCGGTCCTGCCAGCCGACCTCTATCCGGCTTCCGACCTGCCCCGGCGCCTCCGTCACCTGGGCGATACGGTCCACCAGAAACGCTTCACCCGCGACCTCCTGGCCGACCTCCTGGCCAATGCCGAGCGCCGACTGCGCGAGGGGCGCTGGGACGATGCGGTGGCCCGCCTCTACCGGGCCACCGAGATGCTGGCCCAGTGGATCCTGCACGAGGAGTACCGGGTGGACCCCGGTGCCCTGGACCCCGCCCGGCTGCCGCCCGAGATCGCCGCCGACTACACCCCCGGCCAGAAGCTCGGGCTGGTCGAGGGCTACACGCTGATCGCCCGGCTGGAGACGACCCCAGCGCGCAGGACCGACCTGGGACGCGCTTTCGCCGAGAGCGCCCTGCCCCACCTCCTGACCGTGCGGAACGAGAGCCTCCTGGCCCACGGCACCCGCCCGGTCACCCGCGAGGCCGCCCATCGCTTCTTCGGCGAACTGGTGCGGGTGGCCTCCACCCAGATCGACGACCTGCCCACCCGCATCGCCGCCTGGCAGTTCCCCTGGCTCCAGACGTCGTCAGGCCAGCAGGTGCCCTGAGCCGCTACCCCAGGTCCAGATCGTATGGAGGAGGAAGTTGCAGAGGGTGGCAGCGCCGATGGCCACCAGATTGGCCAGACGGTAGTCCCAGCCGTAGACGCCGGTCAGCAGGTTCAGCACGCCCAGCGTGATCCCGAGCCCCAGCAGCGAGACCGTGTTGAAGCGCAGGAACCGGCCCAGCCGGGGCCGGCCGCCGGCGAAGGTCCAGCGGTTGTTGCCCAGAAAATTGCTGATGATCGAGACCTCAACCGCGATGGCCGCCGCCAGCGTCAAGGGCAGCCGCAGGACGCCGTGTAAAAGAACCAGGCAGCCCATATTGACCAGGACGCCCGTCAGACCGACCAGACAGAAGGTGAGGAACCGCCGCAGGTGCGCCATGGGAACGGTTAAGGGGTGAAGACGCCCCGCGACCCGGGACGCCAGCGCGCCCTCAGGCCCTCGAGCCGCAGCCGCCAGACAACCCAGAGGGCCTCCAGCACGATCCGGCCCGACATCTTCGACTGCCCGACCCGCCGGTCGACGAACACGATCGGCAGCTCCCGCAGCCGGAAGCCCTGCCGGTGGCAGCGGTACTTCATCTCGATCTGGAACGAATAGCCGTTGGAGCGGACCTGGTCCAGGTCAAGAGCGGCCAGAACCTCCCGACGGTAGCCGACGAAGCCGCTGGTGACGTCGTGGACTGGCAGGCCCAGCACCCAGCGGGCGTAGAGCGAACCGCAGCGGCTGATAGCCTGCCGGAGAGCCGACCAGTTGCGCGTACCACCGCCGGGGATATAACGGGAGCCGATGACCACGTCAGCCTCGGCCAGCGCCCGGATGAAAACAGGCAGACAGGCCGGGTCGTGAGAGAAATCGGCGTCCATTTCGAAGACGCAGTCGTAGTCGCGGGCCAGGGCGTACTTGAAGCCGGCGATGTAGGCGGTGCCCAGCCCCAGTTTGCCCGGACGGTGCAGCACGGCCAGACGCTCGGAGAAGCGTCCGCGTAGCTCCTCGGCCAGCCGGCCGGTGCCGTCCGGCGAGTTATCGTCCACGATCAGGATGTGAAAAGGGCCCTGGGCCAGGATGGCCGGAACGATCTGGGGCAGATTACTGGCCTCGTTGTAGGTCGGCAGGACGACCAGCGGCTTCACCCCACGTTCTCCTGAGGACACACTGACCGGTGGCCGCGCCACCGTCGGGTCCGCAGCGCTGGGGGCAAGTGCTGTACCAGCGGGCCCTCAGCGCCGGCGGTACCAGATGATCACGGCCTCCTCTTCGTGCGGCGGTCGATGGCGGGCCGCCCGTCGGAGCAGCCGCCCCGGCAGCGCGCTGGCCCGGCGCCAGAGCAGACGACGCACGATCTCCAGACCGGTGCCCACCGCCAATGTGGCCAGGCTCCGCCAGACAGTCGGGGGCAGCGCGGACCGCCCGGCCAGCGACCGGCGGACCGGGACTGGCAGCCACCGGGCCCGCAGGGCCTGCCCGCAGACGCGACAGTAGTTGTCGTCGGGGGCGCAGGACACACCACAACGCGGACAGCGCAGCATGGCCCCTCTCCGCAGCGGCATTATACACGCTTTGACGACCCGCCGGCACCCTGGTAGACTTAGGCCACAGGAGGCTCTGTGGCCGCCGCCACCACCCTGCAACGACCTGAACCCAGCATCGCCCGCCAGGTCCTGACTCTGGCCTGGCCCGTCATCGTCGAGAACGCCTTCCAGACCCTGCTCGGCCTGGTGGACATGCTGCTGGTCGCCCAGCTGGGCACGGCGGCCATCGCCGGCGTCGGCGCGGCCCTGCAGATCCTCTGGGTCGCCTTCTCGCTCTTCGGGGCCCTCAGCCTGGGGACCACCGTCCTGGTCGCCTACTGGACCGGCGCCCGCCGGCCAGATGAGGCCAACCGGGTGGTCAAACAATCACTGGTTATGGCCAGTGGAATCGCCCTGCTCCTGACCGTCCTGGGGACACTGACCAGCGACCTGGCCATCGCCGCCCTCGGCGCCGAACCGGCCGTCGTGGCCGCCGGGGGCACCTACCTGCGCATCACCTTCCTGACCATCGCGGCCCTGATCGGCATGTTCGTGCTGAACGCCGCCCTGCGCGGGGCCGGCGATACCCGCACCCCGATGGTCGTCACCGGCGCCATCAATCTCATCAATGCGGTGGCCGCCTACGGGCTCATCTTCGGGGCGCTGGGGCTGCCCGCCCTGGGAGTGGCCGGATCGGCCTGGGCGGCGGCCCTGGCCCGGATCATCGGCTGCGCGGTCCTCTGCGCGCTGCTCTGGTCGGGCCGGCGAGCGGTGAGCCTGCGGGGACGCGCGGGCTGGCGGCCGGACCGGGCGCTCATCGGGCGCCTGCTTCAGATCGGCGTTCCCTCGCTTCTCGAGCAACTCCTGCTCTCGACCGCTATCCTGGTCTACGGCGCCCTGGCCCTGGCGCTGGGGACGGCGGTCTACGCCACCCAAAGGATCACCTTCACCGCCATTATGATCGCCTTTCTCCCGGCCTTCGGCTTCGCCACGGCGGCCACCGCCCTCACCGGCCAGAGCCTGGGCGCCGGCCAGCCCGAACGGGCTGAGCGGGCGACCTGGTTCGCCGTCAAGGCCGCAGCGGTGTGGATGGCGCTGATGGGCCTCGGCTGCGCCCTCTTCGGCGACCGCTTCATGGCCCTCTTCACCACCGATCCGGAGATCATCACCCTCGGCGCGCTCTGTCTGCGCCTCATCGCCGTGGCCCTGCCGCTCTGGGCCGTGATCCTGGGGCTGAGCGGCGGCCTGCGCGGCGCCGGCGACACCCGTTTCCCGATGTGGATGGCGGCCGTCGGCAACTGGCTCGTCCGCCTACCCATCGGCTACACCCTCGGAGTCGTCTGGAACCTGGGCCTCCCGGGCATCTACGCGGCCTTCCTGGTCGACGCGGTCGTGCAGGCCGGGGCGATGATCTGGCGCTACCGGCAGGGTCGCTGGCGGACGCTGCTGACCGCGCCAACGGCCCCGCCCGCGGAGGGGATCGTCTAGAGGAGAGCGGGTATGCGTGTGGGCATTGTGGGCTACGGCTTCGCCGGCCGACGCTTCCACGCCTATCTCATCAGCCGGGTGCCGGAACTCCGGCTGACTGCGGTGGCCAGCCGTGATCCCGAGCGGCGCCGTCAGGCCGAACAGGATTACGGGGTCGAGACGGTCCCGACGCTCGACGATCTCCTGGCCCGCGACCTGGCTGACATCATCGTCATCGCCACGCCTCACGACACGCACTGTGCCCTGGCCTGCCAGGCCATGGCCGCCGGCAAACACGTGGTGGTCGACAAGGTCATGTGCCTCAGCGCCGCCGAAGCAGATACGATGATCGCCTGCGCCCGCCAGCACGGCGTGCTCCTGACCGTCTTCCAGAACCGCCGCTGGGACTGGGACTTCCTCACCCTGCGCCAGGCCCTGGCGGAGGATCTGATCGGTGCTCCGTACCTCTTCGAGGCGGCGATCATGCGTTACCGACCGCCGCGCGGCTGGCGGGCCGAGGCCACGGCCTCGGGCGGGCTCCTCTACGACTGGGGCGCTCACCTCATCGACCAGGCCCTGCTCCTGGTCCCGGGGACCGTCCAGGCGGTCACCTGCGTCGCCCAGTACCGGGGATGGGGGCGTGAGATCGGCAGCTACGTCCGCCTGACCCTGCAGTTCTCGTCGGATGTCCTCTTCGTCATCGAAATCGGGAATCTGGCCTGCCTGGAGAAACCGCGCTGGCTGGTCCTGGGCGAGCAGGGGGCCCTCATTCGTTATGGCCTGGACCCGCAGGAGGCGGCCATGCTGGCCGGCGACATCAGCGCGGCCAGTGAACCGCCAGAGCACCTCTTCCGGCTCCGTCGGTGCACGGCCGACGGCGTCCGGGAAGCGATTCTCCCCAGCGTCCGGGGCGACTGGACCGACTTCTACCGCAACCTGGCGGCGGCGCTCCGGGGCGAGGCCGAGCTGGCGGTCAAGCCGGAGGAGGTCCGCCGGGCGATGACCGTCTTCGACGCCGCCCGTGAGGCACTGGCCAGCGGGGGCACGGTACGGGTCGCCCTCTGAGGGCAGGGCCCTCGCCACCGGCAGCGGGGAGAGCGCGGTGGATAGGAGCTCTGCAAACCCGGTCAGACGCTAGCCGGCCAGGTAGCCGCCGTCGGCGAAGATGATCTGGCCGGTGATGAAGGCGGCGGCCGGTGAGGCCAGGAAGACCGCCAGGCCGACCAGATCCTGCGGCTGGCCGATGCGCCCCAGCGGGGTACGGGCCAGAACCTGGGCCCGGAAGGCGGGGTCGTCCAGCACCCCTTTCGAGAGGTCGGTGTAGATCCAGCCGGGGGCGATACAGTTGACCCGAACACCGTAGGGCCCCCACTCGACCGCCAGCGTCCGGGTCAGAAGACCGATAGCTCCCTTGGTCGCCCCGTAGAGAGCCCGGCCGGGAAGCCCGATGGCCGTGGTCAGCGAGCCGATGGTGATGACCGCGCCCCGGCGCTGGGCGAGCAGATACCGTCCGGCGGCCAGGCAGGTGAAGAGCACGCCGCCGAAGTTCACCCGGAAGACCCGCTCGTAGTCGCTTTCTGTCAGGTCCACCGCCGGCTTGCGGAAGGGGATGCCGGCGGCCGGCACCACGATGTCCAGCCGGCCCAGACCGGCCACCGTCCGCTCGACCATCTGGCGGACCTGGGCCGGATCGCCGACGTCGGTGGGCAGGACCAGCGCCCGCCGGCCCAGCCCCTCGATCTCGGCCGCCAGTGTCTCCAGGTCGGCCACCGTGCGGCTGGCCAGGGCGACAGCGGCCCCGGCCTCGGCCAGGCCACGGGCGATGGCCCGGCCGATCCCCCGGCTGGCCCCGGTGACCAGCGCCACCTGCCCGTCCAGACGGAACTGGTCCAGGATCACGCCGACGCTCCGGGCGCCCGGCCCTCCAGTTCGGCCAGCACGCGAGCGAAGGTCTGATAGGCCGCCGTATCGTAGAGAACGAAGAGGATCTCCTGAAGAGTCTTGGGCGTGAAGTTTTTAGCCTCGCTGAGCATGATCCGCGCGGCCTCGTCGAGCGGGAAGCGACCGACACCGGTGCCCAGGGCCGGCAGGGCTACCGAGCGCAGCCCCAGGTCGTCGGCCAGCTGGAGAGCGCTCCGGGTGGCCTGGCGGATCTTCTCGGCATCGGTCACCAGGTCCGGTCCCATCACCGCCGCGTGAATGACGTAGCGGGCCCGGAGCCGACCGGCCGTGGTGGCGATGGCCGTGCCCACCGGGATGGGTCCCCGCCGGACCGCCTCCTGCTCGATCTCAGCGCCACCTTTGCGCTTGATGGCCCCGGCCACTCCCGCCCCCATCCAGAGGTGGGTGTTGGCGGCGTTGACAAGGGCGTCGGCCTCAACCTCGGTGATATCCCCCTGCAGAAGCCGGATGGTCGCCACCGGTCACCCCTCAGGCAGCCTCGGCCAGCCGGAACTCGCGCAGGCCGTAGGTCGTATCGGTTTGAATGAGCCGCTCGATCAACTCGACGCTGTAGCCGTGCGGCCGGTCGGAGAGATTGATGTACTCGCCGAGGAACTCGCGGATCCGCTCGGCCTCCATCGGCTGGTTGCCGTTGGCCAGGAAGACCCGGAAGATGGCCTCGCGGAGCGGCGTCTCCGGGGTGATGTAGTGGCGCTGCTTGGAGCAGCAGGTCCGGATGACCTGAAGGGGATTGGCCCCGTAGGGCACGGTGCGCAGCTCGAAGACGACCCGACCGGTCCTGGGGTCAACCGTCGGCACCCGCTCCTGGATCTGCTCGCCGGCTGCGACCTTCCGCTGGCACGACGGGCAGAAACGCCCCTGGGCCACCAGCCGGAAGGAGCGGTTGCGGGCCTCGTACCACTGGAGGTCGATATAGTACTTGGGCTTCTGGGCCTCGTCCATGCGCCTGTCGCCTCCCCGGCAATCCTCACCGTATAGTTATAGCGGGCCGGGCGCGCCGAACGCAATCGTAAAACGAGCAAGCGTCCAGACGCCTCTTCTGTCTGGCGCTCGCTTTGTGGTATAATTCTATGGCGCACGCCGGCCGGCCAGTCAGGGGTGCGCTGGCGCGGTCAGGCCGGGTGCGGGCACGGAAGAGAGGTGAGTAGCGATGGCTGGGCACAGCAAGTGGGCGCAGATCAAGCGCCAGAAGGCTGTCAACGACGCCCGCAAAGGCCAGCTCTTCACCAAGCTCGGCCGTGAGATCATGGTGGCCGCCCGGGAGGGCGGTGGCGATCCAGAGGCCAACTTCCGGCTGCGCATGGCCATCCAGCGCGCCCGCGAGGCCAACATGCCGATGGAGAACATCGAGCGGGCGATCAAGCGGGGGCTGGGCCTGACCGAGGCGGCGGCCCTGGAGGAGGTCATCTACGAGGGCTACGGGCCGCACGGCGCCGCCATCCTGGTCGAGGCCATGACCGACAACCGGAACCGGACGGTCTCGGAGATCCGCAGCGTCTTCACGCGCTCCGGCGGCAGCCTGGGCGAGGCCGGCTGTGTGGCCTGGCTCTTCGACCAGCGCGGCGTGGTCCGGGTGAACGTGGCCGGGCACGACGCCGATGAGGTGGCGCTGGTGGCCATCGACGCCGGCGCCGAGGACGTGCGCACCGAGAACGGCACGCTGGAGATCCTGACCCAGCCCGCCGACCTGGAGGCCGTCCGAACGGCCCTGGAGCGCGCCGGCTACAAGGTCGAGTCGGCCGAACTGGCCATGGTCCCCAAGACGACCATCCAGCTCGACGGCGAGGCCGCCCTGCAGGTGCTGCGGCTCATGGACCGGCTGGATGAGCTGGACGACGTCCAGCGGGTGTACACCAACGTTGAGTTCCCCGAAGAGCTGCTCGAGAAGTACCACCTTGGCGAGAGCGTCGCGCACCGCTAAGCCGGTGGCCCTGGGGGTGGACCCCGGCACCGCCCGCCTGGGCTACGCCCTGGTGGCTCAGGACGGGCCGCAGCCCCGCCTCCTCGCCTGTGGCGTCCTGACCACGGAGGCCGAGGAGCCAGCCGGCGAACGGCTGCGACGACTCTATGAGGGACTGCACGCTCTCATCGCCCAGTACCAGCCGACTGAGGTGGCGGTCGAGCAGCTTTTTTTTAATCAGAACGTCCGGACCGCCATCGCCGTCGGCCAGGCCCGGGGGGTGGTCCTGCTGGTGGCCGCCCAGGCCGGGCTCCCCGTCTGCGAATACACCCCGCTCCAGGTCAAACTGGCCATCGTTGGCTACGGACGGGCCCGGAAGGAGCAGGTCCAGGAGATGGTGCGTCTGCTTCTCGGCCTGCCGGCGCCTCCTCAGCCCGATGACGCCGCCGACGCGGTGGCCATCGCCCTCTGTCACCTTCAGCACCAGCAGCAGCGCCAGAACTGGCAGGCGCGCGGGGTGGACCTGTGATCGACCGGGTGCGCGGGGTCCTGGCGGCCACAACCGCCGACAGCATCGTGGTGGACGTCGGGGGAGTCGGTCTGCGCGTCTTCGTGCCGCTGACCACCCGGAGCGCCCTGGGACCGGTCGGCTCGCCGGTCGAACTGCGGACCGTCCTCTATCTGCGCGAGGACACCCTGGCCCTCTACGGCTTCCTGACCGAGGACGAGCGACAGCTCTTCGAGCAGCTGCTCACCGTCACCGGTGTGGGCCCACGGGTGGCCCTCAATCTCCTCTCGGTCCTCACCCCCGACCGGCTGCGGACAGCCATCGCGGCCGGCGATGTCGAGCTGCTGACGACCGTGCCGGGGGTCGGGCGCAAACTGGCCGGGCGGCTGGTCCTGGAACTCCGGGGGAAACTGCCCACGCCCGCGCCGGCCGGGGGACCAGGGTCAGACCTGGACGAGGTGGCAGCGGCCCTGCAGGGCCTGGGCTACAGCCCGGCCGAGGTCCAGACCGCCCTGCGCGCACTCGCTCTCGACCCGGCCCTGCCCCTGGAGGAGAAGATCCGGCGGGCCCTGCAGTTCTTCGCCACCGCCCGCCGCTAGCCACCTGCCCGCCCGGCCACCGCCCACCAGGCCAGGCCCCCCAGAGCTCCCGCGTAGACCCAGTGCAGCCAGACCTGGCGCCCCAGACAGAGCAGCCCCAGCACCCCGGCGACCGGCAGGGCCAGGACGGCCCCGAGGTGGCGCCGCTGCAGATGCCAGCCCACCACCTGCCAGAGGCCCTCGATGTCGCCCCGGCTGGGCAGAGCGTGCAGCGCGATGACCAGGCCCCACCAGAGCGGCACCGCCAGGCTCAGCCAGCCGGGCAGATCAACCGGCTGGTCGAGCGGCTGGAGAACCTGGATCTGGTGAGCGACCAGGGCGAAAAGGCCGAGCGCCAGCGTCGAGTTCACCAGCAGGGGGCCGGCGACGATGAGGCAGTGCAGACTCAGCCGGCGGGGCGGGGCGTGGCTGACATAGCCAGCCGGATCGCCCAGGCGAAAGAAGACCACCTCGTGAACGGCGGCCCCCGCCAGGCGGCAGAAGTAGTAGTGGGCCAGCTCGTGGACGACGACGCCGGGGAGGATCAGCAGGGCCCGGATCAACCCCAGGGCCAGCATCGTCAGACCGCCCCGCCCCCGATCATCCGCACGATCTCCAGGCGGTCGCCGTCCTGAATCACCGTGGTGGCGTAGTGCTCCCGTCGGACGATATCGCCCCGCAGCTCGACGGCCACGGTGGCCGGATTGATATTGTGCTGAGCCAGAAACTCGGCCACCGTCATCGGTCCGGGCAGTTCTCGCGGCTTGCCATTGACGATAACGCGGATCATCCGGTGTCTGCGCTCCTCCGGATCAGCGACGCGCCGGCCCGCCCGGCCTCGACCGCTGTCCGCAAGGCCCGGGCGGCGGCCGCCGGCTCGGGGGCCGCCAGGATGGCCGAGATAACCGCCACCCCGGTGGCGCCGGCGGCGATGACCGCCCCGGCGTTCTCCGGGGTGATGCCACCGATGCCGACGAGCGGCCGCTCCACGCGGGCCGCGATCCGACGGATAAGGTCCACACCGGCTCCCCCTTCGCCAGGGTGCGACCGTGAGGGAAAGATCGTCCCGACCAGAAGAAAGTCCGCCCCCTCCGCGGCCACAGCCACCGCCCGCTCCAGACTGTGGACCGAGGCCCCGATGACAAGCCGGTCGCCCCAGCGCTGCCGGACCACCCGCACCGGCAGCGACCGCTCGCCCAGCTGCACCCCGTCGGCCTCGATGGCCAGGGCCACGTCCACCCGGTCGTTGATGAGAAAACAGGCCCGCCCGGCCAGGAGCGGACGGAGCATCCGGGCGGCCTCATAGACCTGACCGGCGCCCCAGTCCGGCGCCCGCAGGTGCACCGTGTCCACCCCGGCCGTGAGCAGGTCGGGGAGCAGCGTCCGCAGTCGGTCGAGCGGGCAGAGGGCGAAGTCGGTCACCAGGTGCAGAACACCGGGCAACAGGCGCTCGGCCATTCAGCGGACCACGCCCTCCAGCGGACTGCTGGCCGAGGCGTACGGGCGCTTGGGGATGCGCCCGGCCAGGAAGCCACGCCGGCCGGCCTCGACCGCCAGCCGGAAGCCCTCGGCCATCAGGGCCGGGTTCTTGGCCTGGGCGATGGCGGTGTTGACCAGAACGGCGTCAGCCCCCAGTTCCATCGCCAGGGCGGCGTCCGACGGCGCACCCAGCCCGGCGTCGATGATGACCGGCACGGTCGCCTGCTCGATGATGATCTTGATCTGCTCGAAGAACGGGATCCCCTGACCCGAGCCGATGGGCGAGGCCAGCGGCATCACCGTGGCCGTGCCCAGCTCCTGAAGACGGCGGGCCAGCGCCGGGTCGTAGTTGATGTAGGGCAGGACGACAAACCCCTCATCGATCAGACGCTTGGCCGCCTCATAGGTACCGATGGGATCGGGCAGAAGGTACTTGGGGTCGGCGATGACCTCCAGTTTCACCCAGTTCGAGCCGGTCAGTTCCCGGCCCAGACGGGCCACCCGGATCGCCTCCTCGACCGTGTAGCAGCCGGCGGTGTTGGGCAGGATCGTGTAGCGGCTCCAGTCGATCTCGTCGAGGAGCGTGCGCTTCTGGGGATTATCGAGATCCAGGCGCCGGATGGCCACGGTGACGATCTCGCAGCCGGACGCCTCCAGCGCCGCCCGCATCTCGTCGGCGTTGCGGTACTTGCCGGTGCCCAGCAGCAGCCGGGAGCGGAACCGCTTGCCGGCGATGACCAGTGGGTCGTCCAGGACTGTCTGTGGCATGGCTCTGCCTCCTCTCTTCTGGGCCGGCGCCCGGCTCGGTGGAGACCTAGTAACGGCGCCCGCGCTGCCGGTTGATATCGAATTTGGCGGTGCTGGCGATGGCCATCACCGCCATCACGCCGGCCATCACCGGGTCGGTGACCACCAGATCGGCCGCCTCCGGGACGCTGCCGGCCATGTTCAGCGAGATCACAACGATCCCTTTCTCCCGGACCTCACGGACCGCCTTGGTGATCTCGCCGCCCATCAGGGCGCCGGCCAGGACCAGGGCCCGGGCCCGGGGCAGCCGGGCGACGGCACGAACCGCCGCCGCGATCTCCTGCTCGCCAACCAGCGGGATGGTGTCGACCGAGATCCGCTCCCCCCGGATGTTGTGCCGGTCGGCCTCGCTGATGGCCCCCATCGCCACCTGCCCGACCTGGGCGCCGCCGCCGATGACGATGACCCGCTTGCCGTAGACGCGGGCGAACGAGGGCTGCTCCTCAACCGCGCTGACGATGTCCAGCGCGCTCAGGTCGCGGATAAGGGCGGCCGGATCGGCCACCTCCTGGAGTTCGAAGTAGACGGTCGCCGACCCGGCGTGGCGCTCGGGGATATCCACGTAACTGATGTTGGCGCCGTGCTCGGAGATAACCCCGGTCAGACGATGCAGCACACCCGGCCGGTCGACGGTGTGGACGAGGATCCCCAACTCTGGCGTGAGCCTCTCCTTCATCGGTCTCTGGCGCCACCCCCTGAAAATGTACGGTCCGGACCAGCGCTTTGTCAAGCCATTCGGGCAGCCGGACCAGAGACCAGGCCCCCGTTTCCGCCTGGGCCCTAGATGGGCTGGTCGGGTCGACGGCCGGCGAAGCGTTCGACCACCGCCAGCAGTTGCCGGGCGGTGAACGGTTTGACCAGGTAGCCGACGGCGCCGGCGGCGTAGGCCTGGGCGATGTACTCCTCGTCGCCCAGCGAGGAGAAGATATAGACCGGGATATCGCGGGTCTCGGGCCTCTGCTTCAGGGCCTGGAGCACCGCCAGGCCGTCCCGCCGGGGCAGCAGGATATCGCAGGCGATGAGGTCGGGCCGGTCGTGGACCGCCCGGCTGAGGGCCTCGTCCCCATCCCGGGCGGTGACCACCCGATAGCCCGCCTCCTCCAGGATGTACTGCACCAGCCGCAGGTAGGCGGGCGAATCGTCGACGACCAGAACCGTAGGCCGACGTCCCATCGTGCGTCTCCCGTGCCGGCGCCCTCTCCGGTGGGGGAGGGCGCCGGCGACAGGCTAGCCCTTCACCACCGCCAGCGGCCGCAGTCGGGCCACCGGCCGGGAGATGCCGGCGTCGGCCACGATATGGACCACCTCAGCCACGTCTTTATAGGCCTCAGAGGCCTCCTCGGCCAGCAGCCCCGGGCTCTGGACCCGGACGATGATCCCGCGTCGGGCCAGTTCGGCCACCAGATCCACCCCGCGCAGGAGCTTCTTGGCCGCCGCCCGGCTGCGAACCCGCCCGGCGCCATGGCAGGTTGTGCCAAAGGTCTCCCGCATCGCCACCTCGGTGCCGACACAGACGTAGGAGTAGCGGCCCATATCGCCCGGAATCAGCACCGGCTGGCCGATGGAGCGGTACTTCTCCGGGATATCCGGATGCCCCGGCGGAAAAGCGCGGGTCGCGCCCTTGCGGTGCACACACAGTTTCAGCCGCTGACCGTCAACCTCATACTCCTCGATCTTGGCGATGTTGTGGGCCACATCGTAGACCAGGAACATTCCCAGCGTCCGGGGCGAGGCGTCAAAGACCCGCGCGAAGGCCTCCCGCGCCCAGTGGGTGATCATCTGTCGGTTGGTCCAGGCGAAGTTGGCCGCGCAGGCCATCGCCGCCAGATAGTCCTGCCCCTCCGGCGAGCTGATCGGCGCGCAGGCCAGCTGCCGGTCCGGCAGCCGGATCTGGTACTTCTTGAGAGCCCGCTCCATAACCACCAGATAGTCCTCGCAGACCTGGTGGCCGAAGCCGCGCGAGCCGGTGTGAATGAAGACGACCACCTGGTCCACCTGGTCGATCCCCATCACACTGGCGGCGTGCGGGTCGAAGATGTGCTCGACGGCCTGGACCTCCAGGAAATGGTTGCCCGAGCCCAGACTGCCGATCTGGGGAGCGCCACGCTTCTTCACCTTCTCCGAGACCTTGCTCGGATCAGCGCCCCGGAGCCGGCCGCGCTCTTCGATGACCTCGACGTCCTCCGGGAAGCCGTAGCCGGCCTCGACCGCCCACTGGGCGCCTTTGAGCAGCACCTGGTCCAGCTCGCGGGGGCTGAGTTTGACCGGTCCCTCCGAGCCCACGCCGGCCGGCACCAGGCGGAAGAGCTCATCGGCCAGGCGCTTGAGGCGCGGCTGGACCTCAGCCCGCGTGAGATTGGTGCGGATGAGCCGCACCCCGCAGTTGATGTCGTAGCCGATGCCCCCGGGCGAGATGACACCATCGTCAAGACGCATGGCCGCCACCCCGCCCACCGGAAAGCCGTAGCCCCAGTGGATGTCGGGCATGGCCAGCGAGTACTTCACGATCCCCGGCAGAGTGGCCACATTGGCCACCTGTTCCAGAGCCTGATCGGCGCGGATCTGCTCGATGAGGTGCTCATCGGCGATGACCAGCCCGGGAACTCGCATGCCCGGTTTGTAATCCGGCGGAATCTCCCAGTGATAATCGTCGATCTTGCGCAGCGGTCCCTGCCAGCGCTCGGTCATGGTCTCCTCCTTTCGCCAGCACCGCTAGACGTCCACGATCACCCGCACCTGGGCGCCGCCGTCGACCGAGACCGACGCCTGGTGGTAGGTGGCCGCTTTGACGTAGAGGTGGAAGGTATGGCGGCTGGGGTCTTTGGGCTCCCCATAAGCGGTGGCCCGTAAACGGGTGGGCGTGATCTCGTGGATCTCGAGGCGCTTGAAGAGCAGCCCCTCGGCGTCGGCGTACCAGAGCAGTTCGTTCAGCCAGGCGACCAGCAGGCCCTCCAGATCGTCGGCGGTGACCTCGATAGAGACAGCGACCTTCTCTTCGACTTTGGAGAGGTCGGTCATCAGGGCAAAGAGAGCCACGCCGGCGTTGGCGAAGGCCTCGGCCAGCGTCTGCCCACGGGCGATAATGCCGATATCGGCGGTGTGGTCGAAAAACTCGTAGGGCTGGGCAGCGGTTTCCATCGGCCGTCCTCCCAGAGGGGATAAGATCCGGACAGGGCGGGCCAGTGAGACAGGGCTGGACGCCAGGCCTCTTGTCAAGATTATACCAGAAAGAACAGCGGGCCCCGGCCTGCGCTATAATGGGGCCATGCGCATGTACCGCGAGGCCGTCCGCCGTTTCCACCGCAACGTCTGGCTGCTCCTGGCCAGCACATTCTGCGTCTTCACCGCCATCGGCATCAGCGCCCTGGCCTACAACCTCTACCTGGTCCAGATCGGCTTCTACGAGGACTACATCGGCCTCTTCTCCTTCAGCACGACCCTGGCCATCGCCCTGGCCGCTCTCCCGGCTGGCTGGCTGAGCCAGCGCCTGGGCAGCCGGCGGGTTCTCCTCCTGGCCACCGTGACCCTGGGACTGGTGTCGGCGGCCCTGGCGTTGACCACCCACGGCCCGCTCCTCCTGGCCCTGGCGGTCCTGAGCGGGGCGGCGACCGCCGCCTACTTCGTCCCCAGCGCCCCGTTCCTGATGGACCAGACCGACGAGGCCGAGCGGCCGATGGCCTTCACGGCGACCTTCACCACGCTCTCCCTGGCCAGCGTCCTGGGCAGCCTGCTGGCCGGACAACTTCCCACCTGGCTGGCCAGCTACGGGCCGCTGATGGCCCTTCGCCTGACGCTGCTGGTCGGCGCGGCCTGGGTGCTGCTGGGGGCGGTGCCGCTGCTCCTGGCCACCGACCGGGCGGGACACCTGCCGGCCGGTCAGCCGGTATCGCCCGATGAATCGCGCCGTCAGGAGCGCGCGGCCCAGCGGGTGCTGGCCGCACTGGTGGCCTCGACCACGCTCATCGCGCTGGCCACCGGACTGGTGCTGCCGTTCTTCAACGTCTTCCTGGCCCGCGAGGTCGGCGCCGACTCCGGGCTCATCGGCTACACCTTCGCCGCCGGGTCGCTGGCCATGGTCATCTGCTCGCTGGCCGCGCCGGCGGTGGCGGGCCGGCTGGGAACTGTGTCGGCGATCCTCTGGGCCCGGCTGGCCACCGTCCCGCTGATGGTCGGGCTGGCTCTCTGGCCGAACCTGATGGTGGCCGCCGCCGTCTACATCCTGCGCGCCGGGCTCATCAGCCTGACCTGGCCGCTCGATAACAGCTTCGTTATGGAGATCCTGCCGCCGCGCCGCCGGCTGACCGCCGCCAGCCTGCGCAGCACCAGCTGGAACCTGGGCTGGGCCCTGGCCAGCCTGGTGGCCGGCCAGCTCATCGTCCACCTCGGCTACCGGATCGTCTTTCTGCTGAGCGCCGGGCTACTGGCCGGCGGCGCCATCGTCCACTTCGCCGTCTTCCGGGCCTTCGAACGTCGGGCGCCGGCGCCGGCCACGGTGGCCGAGCCCTCGGGGGTGGAGTGAGCGATGCGGTATCTGCTGGCTTTCGATGGCGGCCAGACCAGTACGCTCTGCCTGGTGGCCGACGAGACCGGAACAGTCCTGGGCATCGGCCGGGCTGGCCCCAGCAACCATCTCGACGAGCCGGGCGGGGAGGAGCGCTTCCAGCAGGCTGTGCGCCAGTCGGCCGCCCAGGCCCTGGCGATGGCCGGACTCGCCCCCACCGCCGTGGCCGTGGCCGTCCTGGGCATGACCGGGGCCCGGCCGCGAATGGCCGATCTGGCCGCCCCGCTGCTGCCGGGCCCGGCCCTCCTGGTCGAGAGCGACGCGGTGACCGCCCACGCCGGGGCGCTGCTGGGCGCTCCCGGTGTCATCGTCATCGCCGGCACCGGTTCGATCGCGCTCGGGATCGACGCCACCGGCCGGCGGGCCACGGCCGGCGGCTGGGGCTACTTCCTGGGCGATGAAGGCAGCGCCTACTGGATCGGCCATCAGGCGCTCCAGCTGGCCTGCCGGGCGGCCGACGGCCGCGATCCGCCCACCGCCCTGGTCCAGGCCCTGCCCCACCATCTCGGCCTGGCCGATCTTCAGGCGGTTCACGCCGCCATCTACGCCGGCCGTCTGGACCGGCCGGCCATCGCCGGTCTGGCGATGGCCGTCGACCGGGCAGCTGCCGACGGCGATCAGACGGCCCGCCAGCTGCTGATCGCGGCCGGCCGCGAGCTGGCCCGGGCGGCCCTGGCGGTCGTCCGCCAGCTGGACCTGGGCGGGGGCCCGGTGGCCCCGGTCGGCGGCGTCTTCCGGGCCAGCGCCCTGGTGCGAGAGTCCTTCGTCCAGGCGGTCGAGGCCGCCGGCCCCGGCTGTCGGGTGGTCGAGCCGGCCCTGCCGCCGGTCCTGGGGGCGGTCATCCTGGGGTTGCGCTCTCTGGGGCGAGAACCCGACGAGGCCATCCTGGCGCGCCTGCGGGCGGCCGCCCGCCGGCTGGAGACAGTGAAACCGGGGTGAGCACGATGGAACTCCTCGAACAGCTGCGTGGAGGGCTGATCGTTTCCTGCCAGGCCAGCCCGGAGAGCCCGCTGTATGGACCATCGCTGATGGCGGCCATGGCGGCGGCCGCCGTACAGGGCGGGGCGGTGGGCATCCGGGCCAACGGTCCCGAGGACATCGCCGCCATCCGGGCGCGGGTGACCGTGCCGATCATCGGCCTCTGGAAGCAGCACCATCCGGGCTCCGCGGTCTATATCACCCCCACGCCCGAGGCCGCTCGGGCGGTGGCCCGGGCGGGGGCCGACCTCATCGCCCTCGACGCCACCGCCCGCCCCCGGCCGGGCGGCGGGACGCTCCGCGACCTCATCGCCTTCGTCCACCAGGACCTTGGACGCCTGGTGATGGCCGACGTCTCAACCCTGGCCGAAGGGGAGCAGGCGCTGATGGCCGGAGCCGATGTCCTGGCAACCACCCTCGCCGGCTACACCCCCACCAGCCGCCAGCAGCAGGCGCCCGACCTGCAGCTGGTGGCCGAACTGGCCGCCCTCGGCGCGCCGGTTATCGCCGAGGGACGGCTGCGCACACCGTTTCAGGTGGCCGAGGCCTTCCGGCGCGGGGCCTTCGCCGTCGTGGTCGGGACGGCGATCACCGACCCCATCTGGCTGACCCGCCAGTTCGCCCGGGCCACCCCCAGAGGACCACGGGAGAGGCCGTAGGGCGCTTCCAGGAGATCTGTAACAGACGCGGTCGCGCGACCGTTTTTCCGAAGTGGAACACGTGACTGGAGGGAGAGCGATGCGCGGTCGCTGGCTGTTCGTTTTGATTGGGCTTCTGCTCACCGGGCTGCTGGCCGCCGGGCCGGCTCTGGCCGCACCGCCCGCCCGTGGCGATGACGGCCCCAAGAGCGCCAGCCGGTCACTGCGGGCCCGCACACTCCACGGGACGATCACCAATATCAGCGGGACGACCTGGACACTGGCGACACGGGCCCACGGCACGGTCACGGTGGACGTGAGCGGGGCCGAGGTCAAAGCCCCGCACCGGATCTTCACCGATGTCAGCGCCTTCAAAGTCAACGATCAGGTGACGGTCAAACTGGACCGGGAGTCCACAGGCCCAACGCTCAAAGCCCGGCGGGTCCACCTGGTGCCGGGGCAGGTGTTCCTCCGCTTCCACGGAACGGTCACCGGCCGGAGCGATACCAGCCTCACGGTCCAGAACGCCCGGGGAACGAGCCGCACGTTCACCCTCTCCACCAGCACCGCCGTCCGCGAGGACCAGGCGGTCAAGGCCCTGAGCGATATCCAGACCGGCCGCAAGGTCACGGTCTGGGCCCGACGGGCCGAGCCGGGGACGGCGGTGGCCGTCATCCTGCACCGGGATGCTGACGACTAGCCCGCCGGCCCCCGCTTTTGAACACGTGCTCTTCCAGCCGTCTGTCCGGTGGGCGAGACCGGGCGAGCGGTCCGGTCGGACCGGACCGGGTGCCGCATCGGGAACCGGCGGCTGCCCGTGGCCGGCCCCGCTCGAGCGGGGACCATGTCCCTCTTCCCTCAAAGCGGCTGCTGGGCTACACTGAAGGCGGTGCGCGCCTACCGCCTGGTCTCGCCCGCTCCCTATCAGATGGCTCTTGAGCCCTTCGACCTGCCGGAGACGCCGCCGGCCGGCGCGGTGCTGGTGGCGGCGGTGACCACCGCCGTCAGCGCCGGCACCGAGGTGGCCAACTACCGGGGCATCACCACCTACCGAACCGCCACCACCGGCAACCCCTACTACCCCGGCTACTCGTTCGCCGGGACGGTTCTGGCGGTGGGCGAGGGAGTCACCGGTCTGCGGCCCGGGGACCGTGTGGCGGGGGCCGCCCCTCACGCTTCACACGCCCTCATCAGCGAGCCGACGCGGCTGGTGCCGATCCCGGAGAGCGTGGGTTTCGACCAGGCGGCGCTCAGCACCCTCGGCTGCATTGTTCTGAACGCTGTCCGTTTGGCCCAGATCCAGTTAGGGGAGAGCGTGGCGGTGGTCGGCGGCGGGCTCATCGGCCAGCTCGCCGGTCAGCTGGCCCGCCTGAGTGGGGGTCGGCCGGTGGTCTGTCTGGAGCCGCTCGCCCGCCGACGGGCGGTGGCTCTCCAGTGTGGGCTGGACGCGGCCCTCGATCCGAGCGACCCGGCCACGGCCGAGCGGCTCACCGCTCTGGCGCCGGAGGGCTTCCGGGTGGTGTTCGAGGCGACCGGCTCGCCGGCCGCAGTCACGCCGGCTCTCAAACTGGCCGCGCGCGGCGGGCGGGTGGTGCTCCTGGGCAGCACGCGCGGACGGGTCGAGCAGTTCGATCCCTACGAGGACATCCACCGGAAGGGGGTGCTGGTCATCGGCGCCCACGTGAGCACCACCCCGAGCGCCCCGACGATCTTCAACCCCTGGACCGAGCCGGCCAACCGGCGGGTTATCCTCGAGCTCATCGCCCGGGGCGATCTCCGGGTGGACCCGCTCATCAGCCATAAGATCCCGCCGACGCAGGCGGGCGCGCTTTACGCCGCCCTGGCCACCAGCCCGGCCGGGTTTCTGGGGGTGCTTTTCGACTGGACCGCGCCCCTCGAAACCCACTGACGCCCCCACAGACAGCGGCCCCGCTCGCGGCGGTCGCTTGCTTGACATTCCCCCTCTTCCGTGGTATAGATTCCCTCAGAGGGGCGAGCGTCGAGAGCAGGGGCGCCGCCCTGAACTGAATATGGTGCCGAATTCCCGGTTTCGGGAAACGGGGGAACCGTTGGTTGGCCGGGTCGGTTGAACGGCCCGGTTCAGGGGTGAATCGCCCGGGCGGGCGGTGCCCGCCGGCGTAGGGTAGCTCTTTCGCCCGAACCCGTCAGCTAACCTCGTAGGCACACGAAAGAGGCCGCCAAACCCTATTGGCGGAGCCGCAAGCTCCCCACAGAGCACCTCATTACCGGATTCTCCGGTTCGACACCTCGCAGTCCAGCGCGGCCTCACGTTCCGGTCTGGTTCCCCACGTGCGGTCTGGTCACTGTTGGCCAGGCCATGGCCTGCTCTCACTCTCTGCAGGGGGTGGTGTCAATGGCACGACCGGCAGCAGTGCTGACCAGCCAACGCCTCGAGCCGGCCCTCCACGACCGCCGGCCGGTTCGCCCGCATCTGGTGCTGGTAAGCAATCGGGGACCCTCCGAGTATGTCCTCCAGGACGGGCGATTGAGCGTCCGCAAGGGCAGCGGCGGGCTGGTCACCGCCCTGGGCGCCATCGCCCACCGACCCGACGTGACCTGGATCGCCTCCGCCACCACCGAGGCGGAGCGCCAGGTCGCCCGCCTGGGCGTCCCGGTGGACCCATCCGGCCTGGTGCTCCCGCATCTGCGCTTTGTCGCTCACCCCCGGGCCGCCTACCAGCGGTTCTACGCCGTCTTCTGCAACCCGATCCTCTGGTTCGTGCAGCACGACCTCTGGGAGGCCCTCCAGCGCCCGGTCACACCGGACCTCGTCTACGACGCCTGGTTCGACGGCTACCTCCCGGTCAATGAGGCGATGGCGCGGGCGGCCGCCGAGGAGGCGCGCCGCGTCGCCCGACCGCTGGTGCTGCTGCACGATTACCATTTCTACCTGGCTCCCAGTTACCTCCGCCAGCGGCAGCCCGACCTGCCCATCCTGCACTTCACCCACATCCCCTGGCCGGAGCCGGCCCAGTGGGCCCACCTGCCACTGCCTATCGTCCAGGCCATCTGCCTCGGCCTCCTGGCCGCCGATATCGTCGGCTTTCAGACCGCCCGCGACGCCGAGAACTTCCTGGCCACCTGCGCCCGCTACGTTCCCGGCGCCCGGCTGGACCCGACCAGCGGCACGGTCCACTACGCCGGCCACCAGACACGCGTCCGGGTCTACCCGATCTCGGTGGACGTGGGCGCCATCGAGCGCCTCAACCGGTCGGAGACGGTGGCCGCCCACCGGGCCCGTCTGCGCCCGCTCTGCCGGGCCCGCACCATCGTCCGGGTCGACCGGGTGGATCCCAGCAAGAACATCCTGAACGGCCTCCAGGCCTACCAGCAGGTCCTGCGCGAGCACCCGGATCTCTGGGGCCAGGTCACGCTCCTGGCCTGCCTGGTCCCCTCGCGCAGCGATCTCCCCGAATACGCTGCCTACGCCCGGGCGGTCCACGATCTCATCGCCCAGATCAACGCGGCTTTCACCCTGCCCAACGACCCCGACTGGCGTCCGATTTCCGTGTTCTACGAGAACAACTACGAGCAGGCCCTGGCGGCCCTCAGCCTGGCCGATGTGGTCCTCATCACCTCCCACCGCGACGGGATGAACCTGGTGGCTAAAGAGGCGCCGCTGGTCAGCCTGAACGCTGCCGTGCTGGTCCTCTCGCGCCAGGCCGGGGCCTACCACGAACTGGCCGAGGCGGCGCTGGGGATCGACCCCGAGGACACCCACGACATCGCCCAGGCGCTCTGGCAGGCGCTCCAGATGCCCACGGTCGAGCGCCGCCAGCGGCACGCTCGTCTGCTGGCGCTGGTCCGCCGCCACGATGTCTGGGCCTGGCTGGAGGCCCAGCTGGCCGACCTGCTGGCGCTGCCGACCGGCCGCCTCTATCAGCGCAGCTGGGAGACCGGCCCTCTGGCCTGAGGACGGTCGGGCCCCCGCTGACTCTCCCGCCACCAGCGGATCAGCCCGTGCCCCAGCCGCCACCAGAGCGGCGGCTCGACCGGCACCAGGCTCTGGGCCACCTCGGCCACCGCCGCCGGGCTGCCGGCCAGGAGCGGCCGCGACCACTGGCGGAGACCCGTGGCCAGCCCGAAGCCGCTGAAGACCCGCCAGCCCTGTCGGCGGCCAGCCCACTCCAGCACCACGCCGCCCGCCTCCTGCACCAGCAGCACCCCGGCGGCCACGTCCCAGACCCGCGGCCGGCGAAAGACAACGTAGTCCAGACTGCCCCGTGCCGCCAGGGCCAGTTCGACGGCGATGCTTCCCAGGGTCCGCGCCTCGACCAGCCTACCGGGCCTCCTCCGCCAGCGGAACTGGCCGGCCAGGCCACCCGGCACTCCGATCAGGAGGGGACGGTCGGCCGGCCGGGTCTCCAGCCGCACCGGGCTGCCGGCCCAGGTGATCCCCCCACCCCAGCGGGCCTGAACGACCAGCACGTCGCGCCCGGCTGGAAGGGCTATCGCCCCGGCCACCGGCCGGCCAGCCACCAGCACCGCCAGCGAAACGGCGTAAAGGGGCAGCCCGGCCAGATAGTTCAGAGTCCCGTCGACCGGATCCAGCACCCAGAGCCGACGGGCAGCCGGGGCAGTGCCCGCCGGCTCCTCCTCCCCCAGAAAGGCGTCCGCGGGGAAAAGAGTGGCCAGACGCTCCTGGACCAGTCTCTGCACCGTCCGGTCGGCTTCGGAGACCGGGTCATGGCCGCGCGGGTCTTTGTAGGTGACCGCCAGGTGCTCGGGCTGCTGGCGCAGCAGGTACTCGCCGGCCTGGCGAACCAGATCGGCGGCCGCCGCCTCCAGCGCCATCAGTTCGTCCGGTGCGGGGAAGGCCACAGTCAGTTCAACCGTCCCAGCAGCTCGGCCAGCGCCCGACGGGCCGGCTCATAGTCGGGATCGAGGCGCAGCGCCCGTCGGTACTCGCGGACCGCCGCCGTCCACTGGCCCTTCAAGGTCCAGATGCGGGCCAGGTTCACATGTGGATACACCCGGGCCTCGTAGCGGGGGGCCATCATCGCCTTGAGCAGCCAGGGGATGGCCTCGTCCAGGCAGCCTTTTTCGATGAGATAGGCCCCGATATCGTTGTAGGGATTGCCGTACTCGGGGTCGAGAGCGATGGCCTTCTGGCACTCGGCGATGGCCTCGTCCAGCCGTCCCTGCAGCCCGTAGACCCAGCCCCGGAAGGTGTAGGCCTCCGCCGTCGGGCAGGCCTCGATCGAAGCGGTGTAGAGGCGCTCGGCCTCGGCCAGGTCGCCCCGCATCTGCGCGGCATAGGCCTGCTCGAACAGCTGCCGCGCCCGGTCACGCGCCGACTCCATCACCGCTCCCCCCAGCGATCACAGTAGTCCACCGGTCGACCGGTGTCAAGGGGCCTGTCCCCCCACGGGGAGAGCCGCCCGCGCCGGGCCGCCGCCCACCGACGCTTTTAATGAATGACCCCGCCCCTGGGGCGGGGTCGGGAGTCGACCGAATGCCAGCCGGGCTCAGAGATCGTGCGGGCGCAGGTAGAGTGGTTCCTGGCCCCGTGGCGTGGCCGGCTTCAGGTGCGGGTGCAGATAGTAGTAGAAGTACGTGATCGCTTCGGCCTCGGTGGCGATCTTGTAGGTCAGGATCTTCTCCTTGCCGTCCACGACCTTGACCAGATAGTACCGTTTGATCTCGGTCGGCCAGCCGGGCTCAGCCCGGATCTGAACCCCATCAACGTTCTCCAGGTGCTCACGGAACTGCCAGGGTTCCACTCGATGCTGGTCGGCCGGCGCCCGCTGGGCCTCCCGCTGTGCCTCGGCCGGGGTCTCAGCCGCTGGCGCGGCTGGCCGGCGCGGCCGCCGGCGGCGACGCTGTTCGTCAGCCATAGGCCTCTCGTGCCCCCTTCACACGCAAAACTGGCATGGAGTCCGCGCACGATCTTACCACAAAACGGCCAGCCCTTGCGGGGTGACCCCATGGGCGGTATACTGGGCCCGGTCTCAGCCTGAACCGGCGGGAGGGAGCGGTGAGCGATCAGCGCAAACTCGTCCTCATCACCGGGGCGGCCGGCATGATCGGTCGCCCGCTGCAGGGCTTTCTGCGGGAGCGCTACCGCCTGCGCCTGATGTACCACCGAACCGTCCTGCCCGCCCAGCCCGGTGATGAGGTGGTGATCGCCGACGTCTGTGACCTGGCAGCCGTCGAGCAGGCGGTCGCCGGCGTCGATGCCATCGTCCACCTGGCCGGCGACCCGCGGGTGGATGCGCCCTGGGAGAGCGTGCGGGCGGTCAACATCGCGGGCACCTACAACGTCTTCGAAGCGGCCCGCCGTCAGGGGGTGAAGAAGATCGTCTTCGCCTCCACCAACCACGTGGCCGGCTACTACGAACTGGAGGGGCTCTACGCCGCCCCGACCTATCCCATCCGGCCCGACGGCTACTACGGCGTCTCGAAGGCCTTCGGCGAGGCCCTGGCCCGCTACTACGTCGACGCCTTCGGCCTCTCGATCATCTGCCTGCGCATCGGCTCGTTCCAGGAGCGTCCTCTGAACCGCCGGCATCTGGCGACCTGGATCAGTCCGCGCGATATGGCCCAGCTGGTCTGGCGGAGCATCGAGACCGACCTGCCCTTCGGCATCTTCTACGGCGTCTCGAACAACACCCGCCGCTACTGGGACATCGCCTCGGCCCAGGAGCTCCTGGGCTACGCGCCGGAGGACAACGCCGAGGACTACGCCGCTCAGCTCCCGCCGGAGTAACCCTGTGAGGAAGGCCCCATCCCCGTGACAGCCCATCGTGAGGAGGCAGCCGTGACCGACCGTCCGCTCCGCATCGGGTTCGTGGGCGCCGGCAGCATCGCCCGGGCCCATCTGGAGAACCTGCGCCAGATCGAAGGGGTCGAGGTCGTCGGGGTGACCGACGCCGTGCCGGAGAACGCCGCCCGGGCCGCCCGCCTCTACGGCGGGAGCGTCTACCCGAACCCGACCGCCCTCTACGACCAGGCGCGGCCTGACGCCGTCTTCATCTGCATCCCGCCCTTCGCCCACGGGGAGCCGGAACTCGAGGCCGTCCGCCGGGGCATTCCGCTCTTCATCGAGAAGCCTCTGGGCGTGGACATCGAGCGCCCCCTGGCCATCGCCCGGGCCATCGAGGAGAGCGGGGTGCTGGCGGCGGTGGACTTCCACCTGCGCTACACCGACAGCGCCACCAAAGCCCGCGAGCTCCTGAGCGGGCGCACGGTCGGCTTCGTTCAGGGCTGGTGGGTCGGCGGACTCCCCCAGACCCCCTGGTGGCGGGTGATGGCCCAGTCGGGCGGTCAGGTGGTCGAGCAGGCGGTCCACATCGTGGACCTGGCCCGCTTCCTGGTCGGCGAGATCGTCGAGGTCGAGGCCCGCTACGCCCGCCGGGCGCTGACCGATGTGCCCAACCTGGACGTGCCGGACGTCAGCATCGTCCACCTGACCTTCGCCGACGGCGCGCCAGGGACGCTCATCGCCAGCTGTCTGGCCGGCCAGGGCGGGCCGGTCGGGCTGGATATCACCTGCCGCGACTGGACGGCCGAGGTGCGGACCGACACCCTAAGCGTCCGCGAGGTCGGGGTGACCCATCAGTACCGCTTCCGGGTGCCCTACTGGGCCTGGCCTCACCTCCAGGCGGCCCGGGCGTTCCTGGAGGCGGTCCGCACCGGCCAGCGCGACCTCGTCCGCTCGCCCTACAGCGACGCCCTGAAGACCCAGGCGGTGGTCATCGCCGCCAACCGCTCGGCCCAGCTGGGCCGGCCGGTGCGGGTGAGCGAGGTCCTGCCCGGCTGAACGGCGGGCGCTCTCGACGCGCTTCCCCGCCTCAGGCCAGAGCCGTCCGCTCGACCGGCACCCACTCCAGACGCTCGGCGGCCGCCTCGACTGCGGCGATGACCTCCTGGGCCCGCAGGCCATCGACGAACGAGGGCGCGTACTCGCGGCCCTCGACCACCGCCACGACGAACTCGACGATCGGGCTGTTGGGCGTGAGGTCCCGGTAGGCGGGCGGCACGCGCACCGGGCTGAAGCCCTCATAGCGCCCCTGGAGCAGCCCCAGGCAGAGCCGGAGCAGGTCGCCGCCCTCATCCCACCGGTTGATCTCGTAGATGAGGCTGCCCTGGCGCCCGTAGACCTCGGCCCGCTGATGGTTGACGCGGCCGATGGCGTAGTTGGTGAGGTTGAAGACGGCCAGCGCTCCCCCATCCAGCTCGGCCAGAAAGGTCACGGCGTCCGGGGCGTCGGCCTCGGGCACCGGCCGGCCCGCCAGCCGCGGATAGAGGGCGGCCGTCAGGCCGGTGACCCGGCGGAACTCGCTACCCCAGAAGCGGACCAGGTCGATGAGGTGCGAGCCGAGGTCCGCCAGAACGCCGGCGCCGGCGATGGCCCGCTGCTGACGCCACAGCACCGGCCGGGTGGTATCGGCCAGCATGGCGTTGAAGTAATTGAGATAGAGGTGGGTCAGCGGCCCCAGGTCGCCCTGCCGAATGATATCGCGGGCGAAGCGGACCGCGGGGATCCAGCGGTAGCGGAAGTTGACCCCGGTCCGTCGGCCACTCCGGACAGCCGCCGCAACCATCTCCTGGGCCTCGGCCACCGTGGTGGCCAGGGGCTTCTCGCAGAAGACGTGGGCGCCGGCCGCCAGCGCCGCCAGGGCGATGGGAGCGTGGGTGACGGGCGGGGTGCAGATGGCGACGAGGTCGGGCTGGAGAGACTCCAGGAGCGTCTGGTAGTCGCTGAACTGCGGGCAGTCGCCGACGAGGCTGGCGGCCTGGGCCAGACTCTGCGGATCGGTGTCGCAGAGTCCCACGATCCGGACCAGACCGCGCTGCTGGCACTCCAGAAAGGCCGGAAGGTGTCGGAGCCGGGCGATGAGTCCGCAGCCGATAACCGCCACGCGCAGGGGCGTCGACATCGTTCCTCTGTACCACCCAGAAAAAACGAAAACGCCCCTGGCAACGGCCTATTGTCCCAGCGGGCTGCCCCGCCAGTATCGTCGGCGCTGGGGCCTTTCACTTCCGTGTTCGGGATGGGAACGGGTGGGGCGACCCCGCTCGCGTCACCAGGGACGTTTTCACTTGGCGAGTGTAAGTATAGCAAAAGCCCGCGCGGAATGCAACCCCTGCGGACCGACCTTCGGACGGAAAAACTAGCCCACCGCCAGGCTCTCGACCTGAACGCTGTCCGGTCGGACGGCCAGGGTCAGCGTGGCCCCCTCGACCTCGAGGGTGAGGGTGAGATGGCCCAGAGTGCGCAGGCCCACCCGGACGCTGTGGAGGGGACGGCCGGCCAGGGCCCGCAGAGCCCGGTTGACCTCCTCCAGATGCTGGAGGAGCGCCTGGCCGCGCGGCGTGCGCTGAAAAAGATCGGTCAGGATCCGTTCGCCCTCGGCCCGGTGGCGCTGGCGGGCCCGGCCGCTGGTGAGGGTCAGGGCCAGCACCTGCTCCAGCAGTCCGACCTGTGCCGGCGGGATCTCTCCCCGGGCCACCGCCCGGGCCAGGTCCTGATAGGCCGCCCGTCGCTCGGCCGGCAGATGGGGCAGGAGAGCCTGGACCTCGGCCGCCAGCAGCTCCTGCTCCTCCGGGCTCAGGGTCAGCGTCTCCAGGGTGTTCACCGCTGTCCCTCCCGGCCGGGACCGTGGGCCTCGCGCAGGATGGCCTCGGCCTCGTGCTCGAAGCCCCCGGTCTCGATGGGGCAGTGAATGCCACACTCCTTGGGGGCGTTGATCTCCCACCACCAGCGGCCGGCCCGGTCGTCCTCGCCGGGCTGGATGGGACGGGTGCAGGGGTCGCAGCCGATACTGGTGTAGCCCTGACGGTAGAGGGGATGGACCGGCACCTGGTGGGTCTCCAGGTACTCCCAGACCTCCTCCCTGGTCCAGTCGGCCAGGGCGTTGACCTTGACGATCCCGCCGTGGTCGTGGTCCAGCTCGACCTTGCGGATGTTGGCCCGTGAGGCCCACTGCTCCCGCCGCAGACCGGTGAACCAGGCGTCGAGCCCCTGCAGGGCCCGGACCAGTGGCCGCACCTTGCGGATGTGGCAGCAGAGCAGCCGCAGCGGCACGTTCCGCCGGAAGAGATTGACTCCGTGCCGCCGGACCATCGTCTCGACCTCGCGGTAGTCGGGGAAGAGGACCTCGAACCGGGCCTGAGGATAGTGGGCCCGGACCTCGTCCATAAAGGCGTAGGTGGCCGGCGGCAGCCGCCCGGTATCCACGGTGATCACCCGGATATCGGGCTTGAGCCGGTAGGCCATATCCAGAACCACCATCCCTTCCGCCTGCAGGGCCGTGACCACCGCGATCCCGTCGCCGAACGTCTCCAGGGCCCAGCGAATGACCTCCGGAGGCTCTTTATCGTCGAGTGCGATGGCGATCTCGCCCAGTTCCAGGTCGTCGAAGACCACCCGTTGCCGCAGCATCGCCGTCTCTCCTGATCAGCCGCCGGACATCGCCAGCAGAATGATGATCTCGTCGCCAGGGTTGAGGGGCGTCTCCAGCCCCTGGAGCCCGCGGATATCCTCTTCGTTCACGTAGATGTTGACGTAGGACCAGATCTCGCCCTCCGGGGTGATGATCCGGGCTGGCAGATCGGGGTAACGCTCCCCAGCCCGCAGGAAGGCCTCGCGGACCGTTCGGGCGTCCACCTCGACATGGTCCACGCCACGGGTCAGCTCCAGCAGCGGCCCCGGGACACGGATCACCACCCGACCGACCGGGGCCTCTGGCGCCGGCGCGGTCAATGCGATCGTTTTGAGATCGTCGTCGGTGTGGGCGTCGCAGAAGTCGCGGAAGGTGTAGTCCGGACCCCGCAGGCGGCGTTCGGCCAGCCAGGCCCCGACCAGCCGCTCGACCACGGTGTCGATCTCGGTGGTGGGCACCCGGCGCAGGATCGGCCGGCCGATGGCCGCCCGAGCGCCCAGGCCGCCGCGCAGGACCACGTCGTAGGCCTCGATCTTGCCGCCGTCGGGGCCGTGGGTGGTGGTGCCCTGCAGACCGATATCGCCGACCCAGTGGTGGGCGCAGGCGTGCGGGCAGCCGTCCATGTAGATGGTCAGGCCCTCGACCGCCCGGCCGAAGCGGGCTTCCAGCCGCTCGATGATCTCCTTGAGTTTCTCCTTGGTCTCGGCCACGGAGTAGTTGCAGAACTGGTGGCTGGTGCAGGCGGTCGACGTGCCGTACAGTTTGTGGCGGTCGAGCGGCAAGCCGATCTTCGCCATCTCGGCGGCCAGCCAGTCGGCCCGGTCCTCGGGGACGAAGCCGACGAGGAAGTTCTGCTCACGGGTCAGACGGATATCGCCGCCGACCGCCTCGACCAGGTCGGCCACCTGCTGCATCTGGCGGCCGGTCATCCAGCCCATCGGCACCGGAAAGCCCATGTACACGTAGCCCGGCTGTTTCTGGGGATGGCGTCCCAGGTGGTCGGCGGCGCCCACCGGCGCGGGAGCCTGGCCGTCCTCCAGCCGGCGCCCCAGGCGCTCCTCGATCAGCGCCCGCATCCCTTCGGGGCCGTAGTCGTCGACCATGAATTTGATGCGGGCCTTGGCCCGGCTCAGGCGGTAGCGACGGTTGTGCTGCCAGACATCGGTGATGGCCCGCAGGACCTCGATGGCCTCCTCCACCGGCACAAACACCCCCAGGTCGCGGGCCAGCCGCGGGGTGGCCGAGAGGCCGCCGCCCACCCGGACGGCGAAGCCAGGCCGACCGTCCTTGAGCACCGCGATGAGAGCCACGTCGTGGATCTCGGGGGCGTTGCACTGGGCCGGGCAGGCGCTGATCGTGTATTTGTGCTTCCGGGGCAGGTTGGAGTACTCACGGTTGCCGTAGAAGAAGCGGGCGGCCTGCTCGATCACCGGGCGGACGTCGAAGACCTCGGCCGGGTCGATGCCGGCCACCGGGCACCCGGTGATGTTGCGGACGGTGTCGCCCTCGCCGCCCACGGTGGTCAGGCCGGCGGCCTGGACGGCGGCCAGAACCTCGGGCAGCTGGTCGAGCCGGACCCAGTGGAGCTGCAGGCCCTGGCGGGTGGTCAGTTCGCCGTAGTTCCGCCCGTAGCGGATGGCGATCTCGCCGATCGCCCGCAACTGGGCCGGCCGGATCAGCCCTCCCGGCACCTTGATCCGAACCATAAACGTCCCGACCTTGGGTTTATCGTGGGTCAGCCCCCACCAGTTGAGGCGGACAATATCCTCCTCGGGGACCGCCTCGTAGCCCCGGGCGATGAGATCGGGCAGTTCGTTGACGATATCGAGGGGGAATTTCTCCTGCTTGAGGCGCTCGATGCTGTTGCGCTTGAGGACCAGGTCCCAGGAGGGCTCCTCCAGATGCGGAACCGCGCGCGGCGTCTCGGCGGGCGTCATGCTGCCTCCTCGGCCAGCGGCATTGATGATTTGCTTGATCAACTTTGTTTGGAATTACTCTACCATGGGTGGGGGGGTCCTGTCAAGGCCTGAATTTCCCCTAGTAGTCCATCCTGCTGAACGGTAGTCAAATCAAGCCGCCTCTGCGGGCGAAGGTTGGGTCGAGTGATGCTTCGC
>VAPR01000146.1_pt1 | contig 58084 bp, 72 predicted proteins | sample 3380701 | NCBI WGS metagenome assembly VAPR01 (sample SAMN11536904, study PRJNA540576) | hot springs metagenome | isolation source: hot spring wet sediment | place: Spain: Lobios | collected 2014-01
ATGTTGGTCAGTTCTATTGTACCTATTACTTCTCTATCTTTGTAGACTGGTACACTCTCCATCTGCCCTCATTATATAATGATGGAAAGGAGTAGTGTAGAGTTAAGTAGGTTCAAGGTAAACATACCAATAATAACAGCAACAGCAGAAGAAGCATATCCAAGAGCAGTAAAGAACAGTAATAATAAGAATAATGATGATGATAATAAGAAGAAGGAAGAACTAGCAAGGCTGGAGAAGGTTGCTGAACTATTAATGGTAGGTTCAAGCAAGTTAAATGAAGCAATGTCTAGCAACAGTAATGATGGTAAGCGTAAGGAACTGTTAGAGCAAGCATTTCAAGCATATGTAGAGGTAGTACCTTATCTAGGCAAGATGCCTTACCTAACAGTACCAGTACTACAGCAGATTCATAACATTGAGAGGATGTTAGAAGCAGAGATGAAGAGAAGTGTTAATGGTAATGCTGATGATACTAGCATAAACGTAGATGAGGTAATGAAGGTAGCAAGGGAATCCTTCCTATAGATAATCAAATCCTTATCTTTTCTTTATTTCTTTCTTGTCTTCTTTATCTATCTATTCCATAATAGCAATGCTTTTCTCTCTTCTCTTAACCTATATGCTATAACCTCCTCTAGAGTTAAAGAGTTCTCTCCATGTAAGCCTTTATCTCCTTTAATGTCTTAGTATGTTCCTCTAGTATCTTGGTATGTTCCTTTAATGTCTCTGTATGCTCATTTAGTATCTTAGTATGCTCATCTAGTATCTTCTCTACTCTAGTTAGTCTTTCCTCTTGCTTTACTACAATGTTCTTTAACTCCATTACTGTATTCTTTAGCTCTATTACTGCTTTATCCTATCCATCCTTGCTTTAATGCTTACTTGCTCCTCCTCTACTCTAGCAAGCCTTACATCAATTCTTATTTGTATATCTATAAGCCTTGCTACAGCATCGTTTAACCTTGCTATTGCCTCCTCTAACCTTTGTAAGCCTAACTTTTAAATAATCATCTATACGCCTTCACGTAAGGCTTGAAGAGAATTATATATTTTTTCAGGTACTTTCTTAGCAATCCACTCAAATTCTTTTTCAGGAAGCTTGCTAATAAAAAAGGAAACAAGTTTAAATTTATTAATTACACTAAGATCTTTGATTATTCCTAGTTTAGATGAAAATTCTAATAGATCATTTCGAAACTTCTCTAAAATTTGTTCTAGCATACTCGGTTTATTAATTCTAATATCTTCAATTATCATGAGAAGGTTATTAGTAAATCCATTATAGTCTGGTACCTGGTTAGAAGCGTACCTATCTAGTAGAAACATATATACTTGTTCAAAGTCCTTAAAAGGATCATCGTCAGGTCTTGCTTTCCTAAAAATGAATTCCACAGGTAAGGAGTGGCCGCAACTCTCGCATTTACAAAAAAGCTTATCCCCTCCTATAGGATAAGGTAAATTAGTAGTTAGAGGTAGTGCTTCTTGTCTAGATACATTTAAAGTTTTTTGTCTACACTTGGGACATCCAAGTGAGGATATGATCACATGTTCTTTAGTTACTAGAAGGGTTGATGGAAACCAATGCACTGCAATTTCGTACTTCATTTCTTATCTTTTATCAATAGAATCAAATATAAAAAGTTATCTACATCTAGGCTTGTTCTGTTAACTTAACCACCATCATAGTTGAATACTCATGAACTTACTTAAGTCTATCCTTACGTTAAGGTATATCATTAATACTTTAAACCAGTTAATAACATGCATGCTTCTTATTACTGCAATCATCTTTATTGCATGGAAAATAATATCAAAGTATTCTATTCTATCCTTATCTTAAAGAATGTAATGAGTGTAATAGAGAGGTTCTTCGTTAGGATGAGTAAAGAGCTACAGAAGAATCATAGTAAGATATAGAGGTTAGCATCAATATATAGAACTGTAGTAACATCAGTATCAATAATCATACGCCTAAGGTATAAATCTGGAAATGAGTTCTTAATATAAGGTCATCTATAACAAATATCTAAATAGTTCAAAGATGATCTTTTGCTAAATCTTCATCTGCTAAGTATATACCTAGATCAAAGAGTATATGGGCTGGATCAAAGCTCTCTTTGTATCTTATTGCTGCTTCTTCTACATAGAACCTTAATGCTAACCTAATTGATTGTTCGTCTATTGGTATCTTATCGCTTCCTTCATGTTTAAAGTAGCCTATTAATGATAGTGCTGATGCAAGTTGTAATGTCCTTGTTTCTAACCTTGGACTAAAGCCTAGTGAGTCCTTGTAGCCTATATGTTCTAGTATGGTTCTTCTGGCTTTTGTAATTAATTCAATAGCTCTATTTGTAAGTAGTATAGGTTTCTTTTTGAACAAGTCTTTGACCTTTGGATGACCTGTTTCTATTGCATGTATTAGAGTTAGATGATCTCTTATCTTCTCCGCTAACTCGTATCTTGTCTCTCCACGCCATGCTCTGGTCTGTGCTTCCGCTAATGCTTCATACCTCTCTTTTGTAAGGACATGTAATCTGCATAACATCCTGTCTTCTACAGCATTGAAGTTAGGATCCTTCATACTCACCTTGTATTCTTTACTAGATTTTATTGTAGCATTATAGTTAACACTGAAGAATGGTGTGAAACGGTATGGTTCTATAACCTCTCTGTAGGTCTCCTTAGTTATAATACCATGCTCCATTGCAAGCTTCAAAGGTTCTACCATACCTGAGCTATGTGTAAACCACTCTCTTAACTCTGTAACTATAAAGACGAACTTCTTGCCTTCATAGGCTCTACCTATCTTGATGAATCTTGCTGGAGTCATCCCACCACAGTATCTGTTCCTACCCTGTAATCCATGTGCTGGTATACCTTTTTCTGGATCACCTATTATGAAGTCCTTTGCCGCAAAGGTCTTCCCAGTACCTGGGTCTCCAAACAATGCTAGGTTGAAGCCTGTACGACCACTTATGCTTCCTGCTTCATTTACTATCTCAACATCTGCTATAGCATACTGTTGGGCAAGTGTTAGTAAAGGGTCAAAGAATAGGATTTTGCCAAAGTTCTTTACTAGGTAAACTGCTAAGTCTATTGCTGAGAAGTTCCTACCGAATTTAATAGTTTCATCAAGCCTGTTTTGGATGATTTCCTCAAGGTGTTGATCAAACTCCCTATCCATCTTTTCAACTATTCTATATTCGTCTTCTTTGATTGCTTTAAGGATTGTTGTAGGTTTAAGTGAGGTAAGTTCTTCAAGGTATGTCTTTGGGCATTCATGTGCTTCAGGTAGTCTATGCTCTTCACAAAACGTCCCATTACAATGCTTACAGCTGAATGGTAAGTAGGTTGCTTTTCTACAGTAGTCACATTTAACCATCATATACCTAGCCTCTTAAAGACATTGAATCTAACCTTCTCTCTTAGCTTCTTATCTGCTATGGTTTCATTAAGAAATTCTTCCACCTTTCTTCTAGCATGTTCAAGTAGTCTTCCTCTTTCTTCTACAGCCTTCTTTAGTATGTTTTCGTCCTCTGGTATAGGTATGTTAGTCTTACCCGCTAGGATAGCATACTCAATATACTTTGCTTCATAGATAGATGAGCATCTGATTTTCTCACCATCTATTTGAATGTAGGGTCCTTCTAAGTCGTAGCCAGCTTCAACTTTGGAGCCCTTTGGAACTTCTACAACCCTATATGTGCATTCGCCTATATAGTCTTCAGGGAACCTTTTAGCTGCTATGCCATGAAGCCTTTCCACATCCCTTAACACTGAGTTCACAAGCTCATCTACATCTAATTCTCCAACCTTCTTCTTTTTCTGAACACTCTTAGCCTTCTCTATCCTTGACTTAACTAAGTCTATTACTGTACGATAGACTTCTAGTTCTTCCTGCTCGGTTAAACCTAAAATTTCCTTCATTAAGATTTTATCCAATTCTCGTCTATCGTAATTTACTTTGTCTATTAAGATCTCGCTGGAATTTTCGGCGTTTATTTCCTTAAAAATTGTAGTTGGCTTTCGGTTTGAAAGCGTTCTTAAACACTTTTTTATTTTATCACTTTGCTCCTGAGTTAATTTTGAGGGATCAAATACAGGCATAGGTTTGATTTCAGGCCCATATAAAAGAAGTACTCCTTGTCCCATTACAGTTCTACCATATATCTCTATCATAAACGAATATAAAGTAGAGTTAAGAATTCCAGCAATAACATCAATAAATGAAGTATCTTTAGGATGGATGCAGAAGAACGTATCACCAATAGCTACTTTATGTGGATTTAATGTAAAACTGAAACTTTTGTCAATAAATCGTTTTGATAAAATATCTGCTTCAATTTTGTATACTTCATACCATTTTTGTCTTGATGCACAAGTAGATCTTTCGTGAAATCCTTGACTTTCTCCCCACTCAATATACTTCAGAATATTTGTCCTCTTTAGTTCAGATTTGTCCTTATGTATCAAGAGAATTCGATACTTCAAGCTCTTAGGGTCGATTAAGATCGATTTACACTCCCTAGATGATTTTATGACATAGTTTGGAGCCCAGTAGACGTATCCGTCGTCTCTTAAAACATCCTCTAACCGCATTCTTCCAGCATATTGGCTCGCCTTAAAGTATTCTCCGCCTCTATCCTTCCACATGTGTTCTGGAACGGGTGCTTCTTCACCCCTCTTTAGGGGGTGCATCCAGAACTCCCTTTCAATACCCCACTTCTGAATCTCCTCCTCAGTCAAGTAGAAGAATTCGTTAGCACCAGTTGTAATCCCCCTTCTTACTTCAGCAACCTCCTTCAGCGGAACGAGTATCCCCTTCCCTTTCTCAAGAATCTTAAAGAATATGTCTGGAGCCCTCATGTACTTCCCCCACTTAGAGCCAACGTACTCCTTTGCTTCTTCATCGTAACCCTCCTCCCAAAGCTCCTTCTGAATCTTAGTGAACACCCTTATCTTCTCATCTTCATAATACCTATCCTTACTTTCTATCAGCTGTATAAACCTCTCAACGTAAGTCCATCTTTCCTCCTCATCCTCAACAGGCGGTATGAACTCATTCAGAGGCTTCTTTAGCTGAACGAACCTAACAACATTCCTACCCCCTCCTCTGGCTTAGAGCACCTCTCCAGAATCGTTATAACCGTATTTATGTCAGCGTCCTCAAACCACCTCTCAACCTTACTCTCAATTACCACCTTTATCTTGAAGTTCTCTAGGAAGAACCTTTGCAGATCCCCACCATAATCTACGTCAAGCCAAGAGTTGGATGTAATTAACCCAAGCCTACCACCCTCTTTAAGAAAGATTCCACCATGTATAAAGAAGTGGACATATATGCTAGCTCGCTTACTGAACTTTGGTTCCTTTCCTTTAGGGTAGTTACTCATAACTTTCCAGTCTTCGATACACCTATTGTAAGCCTTCTCTTTCTCTTCCTCTAGAATATCCTCCATCTCCTCTTGCCTTGTGTATGGCGGGTTCATGACTACGGCATCGAATACTGCAGGCATCTTGATAGTCTTCTCCTTTCCGCTTAGCGTTTCAACCCTAACCTCAGTAGACAAATATTCTCCTCCTGGATTCACATCGAAAAAGTCTTTGTGGAGTATGTTAGGATAGTTCTCTATTTCGGACAAATCTCTACTTACAAGGTTAATTATGGATAAATGTGCTGGGAACTTCGCTATATCTACTCCATACAAGTCTTTGATGAGATCTCTATGTGTCTTCTTGTGGTCTAGTAGCTTCTTCCTAACATACGATCTTACTAGGAATGTACCTGCACCACATCCACCATCCAGCACCTTATCCTCAGCACTTCTAACACAGAAGCCCACTATTAAGTCAACTACGTCTGATCTGGTATAGTATTGACCAAGCTTATGCCTCTCATCCTCAGGTATAAGTCTCTGGAATATGTTCCCTAAGATTTCATAGTTCCCCTTAACTATTTGAGAGAAGTCATGTTCCCCAATCTTATGTATGAAGTCCTTAAGCAGACCAACAGCATCATCAGGTGGTATTAAGGAGTCTAGAAAGTCGGTGAGAAGCACGGTCTCATAATTCCCTGTAATCTCATAAGCCTTATTAAAGTACCTGTCAAGCCTATCCTTCAACATCTTCCCAGTTAAGCCAACTTGGGGGATTGTAATCTTCGGCAAATGCTTCCTGTAGCTTGGTATTGAACGTAAGACATTATAGAAGAGTATCTTGTTAACAAATAGATACACATATTGCCTAGCCACTTTCTCAAAGTCTTCATCTGTACTTCTAAACGACCAACCCTGTTCCCTAAAGTATTTCACAAGATCTCTTCTGAAATTCGCATCTTGTGTAGCCATTCTCTTAATGTTTTCTAATATGGGTATGGATACAGCATGTATAGCACCTCTAAGCCTATATATGAACCTCTCATCTATACCTAGTAGAGGCTTAGCCTTGATACCGTAGTAAACTTCTTCGAACTCTCTTAAGAAGATCTCAAGATACTTCTTTATACTCTCGTTGTATCTTAAGATGGCATCATCATATGTGAGAGCTTCACAAACAACCTCGCTTACACCTGAATGAGGCCACCATAGCTTATCTATATCCCCACCCTGTGCAAAAGTATCCCAACAGTAGAAGTGGGTGAGGTTCCACACAACAAAATAGGGTATGTTGTTCTTCCACGCTTTTTCTAAAGCAGAATTTAAAGCATAACCCCAAGGATCAGTTTTAGCATCCCAAATCTCTAACAGCAACGCTGGTTTAACAGTCCTCTTCTCCCATAGGATCACATCAGCCCTCTTCCTAGCAGGATCCTTTACCTCTATATCGGCATACTCAAACCTTAAACCCAAATTCTTTATTATACTGTTCATCCAATCCTTAATCTCAGACGCAAAACTTAGCTGGGTAAACCTAAATGAGGACATGCCTACTTATCCACCTTTTGTTTATTAAAATTGTAAATGAGCTTATGTAGCCTTTTAAAATTTTACGCTTAACTATAATAAGATACTTAATAACTTTATCATTTATACATGTTACTATTAGCTCAGCAAGCATATTTACATCTTGTATATGCACAAAAGTATATAAACTTTTGATATAAAAATAGATCTAGAGTTTAAACTATGAGATATTGGAAATTTGTTTGCAAGAAAGGTACAGAGGCTGAATGTTTCCAGCGGATGCTCTTTGGAGACGTATATAATAATTGGGAAAAAGTTGAAAAGGTTCAAGAAGGAGATATATGCTTCCTCTATAACCTAGAAACCGATACCCTATTTGGCCCTTTTGAAGCAAGAAGTAAGGGACAGTTAAATATAGAACCAGAAGCTTGGGGTGGACACTTCCCAGCTCAAGTAAAGGTAGATTGTAAAACGATAACGGTCTTCACGAATGCATCTAATGAGTTTGATTTCCTAAAAGATATTACATTAGAGCTCAAAGAAGAGCAAGGAAGGAGGATCCTTGAAAAGATTGAGATAATAAAACCTACTATACCATCTAACATAAAGGAAGAGATACAACGATTAGATGAGGAGATACACAAGCTAGCACATAGAATAGAAGAGGTTAGATTTTCAATAGACATGCATCCAGCAGATAAAGAGGTAGAGATTGATAAGTTAAAGGGTCAGTTCTACTCTAAGATGAAGGATTTCGTATGGAAGATAAGATTGTTAGATAAGCAGACTAGAATATTAGATTTGCCCTCTAATCAGTGATATGCTTTGAGATTCTGTCCTAAATGTGGTTCTCGAATACCCTTTGGTTCTACAATATGCGTTAAATGTGACAAAGATTTGAATTTTCTGATTAATCTTATTAAAGATGAAAGAGAGAAGGAAAAGAATAGCAATAAGGATATTATTGATGCTGAAGTTGTAGATGTAAGTGGAGATGTTGCTATACTTGAATGTAAGTATCCAAAATTTGAAGAAGGAGACGTAATAGGTATGATCAAGAATGATGAAGTAAAACCTTTTGGTATTGTATTGACTGGAGGGACTTTTATTACAGTAAAATTATATAAACAGAATAATATTAGTGAAGGACAAACCTTAAAGCTTTGTGAAGCTGAGATTTTGATAGGATACGATTTACAATTAGATTTAATGACAAGGATTATTAACAAAGATAAAGATTTGAATGAGTATGAACAAAACGTTTATTCACTTATTTTTAAGAAGATTGAGATGAACAAGATCGAAAAAGTTAAACTAGACGATAAATATGATGTTAAACGTAATTTCCCTCTAGACGACTCTCAGTGCGAAGCCGTTGAAGCTATCCTAGGCTTAAATAATAAAGAGCTACTACTAATAATAGGACCTCCTGGCACTGGAAAGACACATGTAATAGCTAAAGCAGCTACAGAACTTGCTAAAAGAGGAGAGCGTGTTTTGATAACTTCACATACTAATAGAGCAGTAGATAATGCTATAGGAATTTTACCTTTAGAATATGCTTTGAGGGTAGGTAGACCTGAGAAGATCTTACCTGAAATCAGAAAATACTTATTAGGTGAGAAAGCTAAGACCGATATTGGTTCAAAGCTTGAAGAAATAGAAAAGAGGATAAATAAGCTAAAGAGTGAACAAAACGAATTAAAAAAATTGAGGAATGATTGGTATAATATAGGCGACTGGAAGAAATTTAATGAAATTAAAAATAAGTTGTATAAGGTTAATAAAGAGTTAAGTTCTTTATGGGAAGAAAGGAATAGGATGCTGATAAGCGAATATAATAAGCTTGTTTCAAGTTATAAGATAATTGGTTCCACGTTAATAAAATCTCAGCTTCCTCCGTTAGATGATCAACGCTTTGATACGGTTATTATAGATGAGTGTAGCCAAGTATCTATACCGCTAGCATTACTAGGGATGATTAAAGCTAAGAAGTGGGTATTAGTCGGTGATCCATACCAACTGTTACCAATATTTAAGACACTTGATGATAAAGATAAGTTAAGGAGTTTAAGTATATTCTGCTATCTTCTTGAAAAATATAAGGATAGGAGTCTCTGGTTAAGGTATCATTACAGAAGCAATAACGATATCATAGGTTTCTCCCAAATATATGTGTATAATAATAGGATTAAACCAGATGATAACTGTAAAAACATTAAACTTAACATTAGGTATGAAGAGATGCCATTCCTTAATGGTGATCTACCAGTAGTTTTCCTAAATATAGATAGTAACGAGTATGTTGAGAATGGTTCTAAATATAACGAAAAAGAAGCTAAAACTACTAAAAGAATAGTTTCAATGCTAAAAAGATTAGGTCTTGCATCTAACAATATAGGAGTTATAACACCATATAGGGCTCAAAGAAATCTAATAGCCGAATTATTAGGAGATAATGAGATCGAAGTAAATACAGTAGACTCTTTCCAAGGAAGAGAGAAAGATGTAATAATATTTAGCGTGACAAGTACAGAGGGTATGAGTTTTGTTGAAGACGAGAACAGATTGAACGTAGCATTTACAAGAGCAAGAAAGAAGCTTATAGTAATAGGGAATGCAAAATCTATTGAAGCAAACAAAGGATTACTTGCTAAATTCATTGCATATGCAAAAGAGAAGAAAGGATACTTCAATATTTATAGTACATTATCTTAGAGAAAACTTTTCTTTTTAATATGAAAAGGTGTGCAATCATAAGGTATAAAGAGTCTAAGAAAGAAATGATCTAAATGGGAGCAAAATCTCATTTCCTATATACTATCAAATCCCTATTTATATTGAGCATTATTCTATTCCTCTTAGCATACTCTACATCATGATGAGACTTCACTTGTGTTGTCAATGGTATGCTTATCCTATGTACCTCTTTAAAACCAGCAGACTCAAAGAGCTTCATGCAGTAGTATGGTAGATCGTAGAATCTATTATCATTGGTAGTATCATCCTTCATGCCTATAATCAATGCTACTTCACCTCCTTCCTTCAATGCATTATAGCAGTTCATGCTTACCTTCTGCATAAACTCAAGCCATCCATTAAGGTCTAGTGATGACACACTATCCTTTGCATATAATCCTTTCAGCAAGTCCCAGTATGGTGGATCTAATATTATTAGATCACAGTTCATTGCTTCATCTGGTAAACCCTTGCTTAAATCCCATTGCTTGATATCCTTCCTTATTATTGTTGCTGTTGGTGCAATGTCATATGCTCTACACCTCCTATTCATAATTAAGCAAGCATCTACTGTTGTACCAGAACCAGCCATTGGATCAATAACTAACTCTTCTTGCTCTGTGTAGTAGTACAATAGATTCATAATTATCTGTCCTGGTATCCTACTAGCATAATCATAGTAGCCTAGCCTAGGGTCATTCTTAGCAAAGTTCCATACGTTGTAAAGCATTGGTGTGTCATCTTGGTATTCACTCTTACCAAATATTGAGAACCTCTCTAAATCGCTTTTACCTTGTAGTATTATAGACCATGCTGTAGTTATATCTAAACCATAGAACTCTGCTATCTCCTCAACTGGCTTATGCTTATCATAGAACTGTTCTTTGATATGCAAAATTTGACTAGTCAAGTTTTGCATAATCCTTGATACTGTGCTTTGGTTAACACCAAATACATCTGCTATCTCCTCTTGCTTCCAGCCTAGAAGATGCAATTTTAGTATCTGGGCATCTCTTGTTACCTTCCTTCTTCTAACCTCTTCACCTATGAGTCTGCTTATGTAACTTGCATCATAGTTAAATGCTCTTGCTAGCTCTGTTACTATACCTTCTAGCCTCTCAATTGGTCTCTCCTTAACTATCTTTAATAAGTGGTATCTAAGGTCTTCTTTGCTTAGCCTATCTCCATGCTTTAGGTTCATCTTAGCAGTCTCTATCCTTAGTTCTTCAAGATATTCATTCTTATCAAGTATGTTATCCTTCCATAGGATAGCATCTACTACTGTTGCATCTTTAGCATTACTGTTATCCTTGTAATACTCTCTATATGCTGTTACCCTATGCCAGCCATCTATGCATATTAACTTCTCCTTACCATCATTATCCTTTACCTTCTGAACTACAATAGGAGGAAAGACTGCTCCACCCTTCAATGCCTCAACGTAATGCTCTATTGTCTTATGAGAGAATGTCTTCCTAGGGTATATATCCTCATCAAGGCTGATCTCATCAAGCCTAACCTTGATTGCTTTACTATTGTTGTTATTGTTATTGCTACTGTTGTTAGTCATCATTATATAATTATTTATTTATTCTATGAGTGATAGGATATGCTTAAGGCAAGATGCAACAGTAACCATCTAAGAGCAGTAGTTGAAGCAATCAAGCCTATAGTAGATGAAGCAGTCTTTACTGCTAACAGTGAAGGAATAACCTTTAGAGCAATGGATGCATCGCATGTATCCTTGCTAGATATATCATGGAAGAGAGATGGCTTCCTAGAGTATGAATGCAATGAAGGAGAGGTAACATTTGGTGTTAGGATAGATGAACTTTTAAAGTTATTGAGAAGGATAGATAGAGAACAGCAAGTAGAGATTAGCATAGCAGATGGAGAGATGCAGTTAACAGCAAGTGAAGGTAAGAGAACAAGGAACTACAAGCTTAAATTATTAGATGCTAGCAAGTCTGAGACACCAGTACCAAAACTATCCTTCAATACAAGGGTAACAATGCTTTACGATGCTTTAGTTAATGCATTAAAGGATATAGATGTTATTTCAAGCATAGTAGAGATATACACCAATGAATCAATGATAAAGTTCTATGGTAAAGGCGATGCTGGAGATGCTGAAGTAGTTTACTGGCAAGACGAGAATACAAGCATAGAGATGTTCAACGAAGTAAAAGAGAGCAAGTCTGCATACAGCCTAGAGTACCTATTGCAGATGCTTAATGCTGTAGATGCAGATAATGTAATACTGGAATACAGCAGTAAGATGCCTTTAAGACTGCAGTTCTTGTTACCTTTCAGATGTGATATGCAGTACTACCTAGCACCTAGGGCTGAATGATGATAGATAATAGTAACAACAATCAAAATCCTATTTTATTTCTTTTCTTCTCATTCCTTCTCTTCTTCATTTCTTTTCCTTTCTTTATTCTACGAGGGATAGGATATGCTGTTAGCAAGATTACGCAACAAGGAACTGATGACGGTACTGCAAGCAACAAAGGTACAGAGAGATGAAGCATCATTTGTTGCAAAGAACGATGGTATCCATTACAGAACCATGGATTACAGTCATATCTCATTGTTGGATATAACAATACCAAAGGAAGCATTTCAGTACTACAATGACCATGAAGGTGAACCAAACAATATAGTATTCACAGTAAAGCCAGAAGAACTACTAAAGGTACTGAAGAGAATTGATAAGGAAGAAACAGTTGAGATTACTGTAGACGGTGAAGACATCATCATAAGGTCAATATCCGTTAGGAAACCATTAACGTACAAGACAAAGTCATTAAGTAATGAGTACAATGAGACACAATTACCAAATATAACATATGCTGTCAAGGTGAACATACAGCATAACGCATTGAAGGAGGCATTAGAAGACCTATACTTACTAACAGATACTGTAAGGATAATAACAGATAGAGAGAAGGTAAGGTTCAATGCAGTAAATGAGAAGGATGAGATGTCTATTGAATATGAGCATAACAGACAAGCTGTGATGATATACATGCTAGACAGCAAGGCTGAATGCAAATGTGTTTATAGCATACCAGCATTACTTAACATGCTGAAAGCAGTAGAAACCAAGCATATAGTAATGCAGTACAATGAGAGAATGCCATTAAGGCTGCAGTTCTTACTACCTTTCAAGTGTGAGATGCACTACTACCTAGCGCCTAGGGTTGAGGACTAATTGCGGTATCAAATATTGATTAAAATATAACAGAAAAAGTTATTTTTAGAATATATTCTAAATCCAGACTATTGCTAAAAAATATTTATTGTTTGGAGATGCAGATATGTTATGAATGAAGAGGGTAAGGATAAGGTCAAGCGATGAACTAATCAACATGAGCAGGGATGAACTTATGGAGTATCTAAGAGATTATGATGGTATAGTTAAGCAGAATGATAGAATAGAGGTTATACACCTTAAGCATGGTATAAAGGTACTCTACTATCATAAGAATGAGAATAGGCCATACAAGACACAGGTCTATATGAAGAAAGCAAGGGATTGCACTATTTAGAGTATGGCATCCAGCATGTAGGTTACCTAGTAATTAAACATAAAGGAAAGGGATGAGATACTCTGGCAAACCTACAGGACCATTTGGACTTGTGGATGGATGGCCAGATAGAAAGCAGAAGGAGGATATAGATGTATTGAGTGCTGTAATACAAACAAGTCCATCTAATGTAAGTGTATCTGCAAGCTATGGCAATAATGAGTAGTAAGAGCAGCAGGTATCGTGGCTTAGCAAGAATCAGCAAGGATAACAGAAGCAGAAGGAGGAGTTGAGCTCTTCCTTATTGAGGAGGTTGAGCATGTTATAGATGCTGCAGGTATAGAGGGGTTGAGGAGTTGGAGCAGTAACCATCTCTATTAGTAAAAGAGGCAGTAGCCTAGATGAAGATAGTAACGGTAAAGGTAGCATTAGCATCAACAGTAATAGGAGGTAGTACTAGTAGTAAGAAGAATAATGTTGCTAAAGCCCTCATACTGTAATAGCAACAGCTATAGAGGTAATAATAATAGCATTAGTACTCTATTATTCTTTAATCTGCTCTTTGATCATTAAGAGAAGTTACTATCACTCATTTATCGAGTTTAAAGGATCTATATATGATGCAAAGGGATAAGCTTGAAACTAACCAAGGAATACCATGGAATGATCTAGCCTAATTCTCCTTACAGGTTAGAGGATGTTGCCAACCATTGAGATTAAGAGTTGGAGAGAAGGGTAGTAGGGTAGAATTGAATAGTGAGAAAATGAATGTATAATAGCATAGTATAAATGTAGTTAAGAGGAAGAACATAACCCTTTAGTTTTTCCTTCCTTCCTCTATTAAATTAATAAATAGACTACGCTACTAGGTGGAGAGGTATAAATACTAGGAGTGTAGGTGAGTGAGTATGCTAGCTATGCTAGCAGCATATGAGTATAGGAGATAGCAGTATGAAGGAGGAAGCTATTCAATGAATAGGCTAGAGAGCAATAATAGGACTAGCAGAGCTCAAACCTTTATAAAGCATCTGACAGAGGGGTTTAAATTTTGGCTTTGCATGAATAGAGCGGATATAGGCTGAATAAGAGGTATCAGGCTATAATATAACGGATATAGTTACAGTTGCATTGGTATAATAGATGAAAAGAGGATTGAGAGATACAAATACCTCTTTCTATACAAAATCTACTATCTATTTAACGGTGATAGTAGTAATAGTAATAGGTTGCTTACACATAGTTATCTGTTATGTATATACGTAACAGAGACTCATTGTTAAGCAGAGGAGATGTTAAAGCAAGGGCAACTCTATTGGATGCTGTAGAGTACATGCTTGAATCATGCAATGCCAGAAATCTGATAAAGAGTGCTGTTAGGGTTGAGGATGCTACTACTACTGCTGATGTTAGTGATCACACATACCTTATCATAAACAGTGAACGCATAGATATTAGCAAGTATAGAGCAGTGTATGTTATAGGTTGTGGTAAGGCAGCACTAGACATGGCTCATGCTATTGATGAGATCCTTGCAGATAGGATAGCATCTGGCATAATAATAATCCCAGATTATGTTGAGTGTAGTAGCAGTAAGATAGGAGATGGAAGGATAACTGTACTCAAGGGCACCCACCCTATCCCTAGCAAGAGCAGCATAGATGCTACAGAGCGTATGCTAGATCTAGCAAGGGATGCTAGTAGTGATGATCTTCTGCTATTCCTTGTATCTGGTGGATGCTCCTCTCTTCTAGTAAAGCCATACAACATAACGCTTGAGGAGAAGCAGGAGGTTACAATGTTGCTCTTGAACTCTGGAGCAAGGATAGATGAGATCAATGCAGTTAGGAAGCACCTATCCCAAGTCAAAGGAGGGAGGTTTGTTGAGATGCTCAGATCAGATTTAATATCAATAATAATATCTGATGTACCATGCAATAGGCTAGATACCATAGCCTCTGGTCTAACTGCAGCAGATAGCACAACGTTTAGAGATGCTATGCTTGTTATGAAGAAGTACAAGATCTGGGATAAAGTAAGCAAGAATGTAAATAAGGTTATAGAGGATGGAGTAGCGGGTATTATAAGGGAAACACCAAAGCCTGGCAATGTTATATTCAATAGGGTAAGGAACTTCATAGTTGCTGATAATGCATATGCTTGTATGAAGGTCAAAGAGTACTTTTCAGAGATGGGTATAGATGCTAGGATATTAAGCACTAAGATTCATGGCGAGGCTAGAGAGATAGGCTCATTCATTGCATCTCTAGCATATGAGGTTGCTAATCATGCTAGACCGTTCTCAAAGCCAGTAGCAATGATAGCAGGAGGGGAAGCACATGTTAAGGTTACTGGCAGTGGAAGGGGAGGGAGGAACCAAGAACTAGCACTATCTGCACTAATATCTGCTAGGATGCTTGGCCCAATGGATTGGGCTATGCTTACAATAGGTACAGATGGTATCGATGGGAATAGCAGCAATGCAGGAGCAATCATAGATAGAGAGACACTCTCATCAGCCTTTGCAATTGGTTTAGATATGGACTCTTATCTTGCTTGTAATGATTCTGCAGGGTTCTTCGATGCTGTTGGCGATAGCATAATAACAGGACCAACTGGGACAAATCTTAACGATGTTATTATCGTACTTGTTATATGAGTGTGATGTTAGCATAAATATTGTCAATATCGTATTAGCATGGAACTATCCTAAATGTTACAACACAAGTGCTCAATGGTGCTTTTTGCTTTGTTGCATAACTTCAAGATCTTTTTATTTAATATATCTAGAGATTATGCTATTATGGATTGGTAAATATAATGAGTCTTTAGTTAGCATAGGGAAACACTCTTCTCTTTTAATGCATTGCAATTGGTGCTATGAATTAAGATGAATAACGTAAGAGGTAATAGATGGAGCATATTATAGCAAAACAAAATATGATAGCATATAACTTAGTTCCTTGATTGCTGATAGTGCAAGAACCTGCTATAAGGGCAATGAAGAAGGAGGACATCCTCAATAGTTATTAACAAACATTAAATCTTACTTGCTAGAAGATATGGTATGTGCATCTCATTCCCAGCAAGGGTAACCCATGTATCAGATGATGGTGCGATAGCAGAGGCAGAGAGTATGGTGGATGGTAGTATCATAGATGTAAACATACTATTCCTGCAAGATGTTAACGTAGGAGATTACATAATTGTACATTCTGGTATAGGAGTTAGGGTAGTAAGCAGGGATCATGCTATGCAGATATGCTCAATCTTCAGAGATAGTTTAAAGGAGGAGTATGATCTGTAGATGGTTAGCATTAGCATGGATAGGATAACGTTGATGCATGGGGCTGGAGGAAGTCTTATGCACAATCTCATCCAGAACCATATACTTAGGATACTCAAACCATACATGGAGTTTGAGGTTCCTCTAGCAGCACTTGATGATGCTGGCATATGCGATGGGATAGTCTTTACAACAGACTCGTACACTGTTAAACCATTATTCTTCAATGGTGGCGATATTGGAAGGTTGGCAGTATCTGGCACAGTTAACGATATAGCATGCATAGGGGGCAAGCCTCTAGCCTTATCACTTGCATTGGTGATGGAGGAAGGGCTATCCTTGAACGATCTTGATAGGATACTTGATAGCATAGAGCATACATGCAAGGAGGCTGGAGTTGATATACTGACTGGGGATACAAAGGTTGTTGAGAGAGGCTCCCTTGATAGGCTGATAGTCAACACCTCTGGCATAGGCGTAAGGAACCCATTGCTAGATAGCAACCTTAGGTATGTGAATAGAAGCATAAGATGGTTGCTAGACTCCAACTTAAGGGCAGGGGATAAGATAATAATCTCTGGCAGTATAGCGGATCATGGTATGGCTGTGCTCTCAGCAAGGGAGGGTTATGGATTTGCAAGCAGCATATGCTCAGATGTGCGCCCGTTGAACAGGCTTATCGATAGAGCACTTGAGGCAGGAGGGGTAGTATGCATAAAGGACCCTACGAGGGGAGGGGTTGCGAACCTACTTAACGAGTGGGCAGAGAAGTCACATGTTGGGATAATGGTATATGAGGATAAGATACCTATAAAGGAGAGTGTTAGGGCAGCAGCATCCTTCTTGGGTATAGATCCTCTAGAGGTTGGTAATGAGGGCAAGGTATGCATAGCAGCAACTCCAGATAGGGCTGAGCATGTGCTTGAAGCGATAAGGGAGTGTGATGAGGGTAGAGATGCTGAGATAATAGGGGAGGCAACAGATCAGTTCTATGCTGTTGCGATGAGAACCATAATTGGGGGTACAAGGATAATAATCAAGCCATCTGGGGACCCTGTGCCTAGGATATGTTGACTCGATAGGTAGGAGGTGCATGCTGTATACATGTTCAAGGCACCATCAGAACATAACACTCTCAGGTTGGTATGCATGATATGTACTCAAAGCATAGAGGTGCCTATCCATCATGATAAGCCTATGCAATGGGTACTTGAGGGCAAGTTCCACAAGAAAGAGTATCTTGTATGTAGTGTATGTGGATTCAAGACTGATGTGCCTGTACACTGTGGTAGACCAATGCTCTACAGCATGAGCAGATACATTGATGTTAGTGAGAGGCATGGAATTTGATGTCTGGACATGAGTACATATGGATGGCATATGCTACTTGCAAAATATATGCTAGATGTTGCAATGGATGGTATAAAGAATGGCAAGTATGTAGCATCAGCATACGCACTCCTGGTTGCGTTTGAGGAGATAGTAGATGCATACTCTGCAAATGATGGAAAGCACTTCCATGAGGAGTATCTTGCAGATGCTTGGAAGTATAGGCTTGAGTGGATCAAGGCTCATGGATTGTTTGAGACATGGGAGCATCTAGTGTATCTCTGCAACAGGGTTGTTGCTGAAGGCAGATATGAGTATGTAGAGGATATGTTAAGACTGATCAATGATCTTATGGATATTAAGAGATGAGTTTCACCATAATGAATTGATGATCAATTAATACATTCATCCTCCTCTTATCTTACCCTAACTTATTCATACAAATTATTTATACAAGAATGCTATTACTTACCACATGTGCCTAGCATTCCCTGGCATGGTGATAGGCATAGATGGCGATTATGCTAAGGTTGATTTTGGTGCTGGTGTAATCAGGGATGATATAAATATAGCAGAACTTGCTTCAAGCGTTAAGGTTGGAGATTACGTTCTTGTACATGCTGGTTATGCCATACAGATACTTAATCTAGAGGAGGCATACAATGCTATAAGGTACTGGGAGGAGAACCTTGTATGGAAGTGTGAACGATGCTCTATAGCAAGTGAGTGTCCCCTAGGTTCAATAGCTGTTGCACGTAAGGGTATAAGGTTAGGAGAAGATGGTAAGAGAAATGGTAGTAGTCATTATTGATGAAGATGGGAGGTGGTAGTAGTAGTGGTTAGTGGTTGTGATAGTAGTGATGATTATGTAACAAGCAGTAGTGGAATGCATGATATGCATGAGACTCTCTCAAGGTTCAGAGATCCTCTTCTAGCAAAGAGGATAGTTGAAAGGATACATGAGTATGCTGATGAGATAGATGAGCAACTACTCTTCATGCATATATGTGGCTCTCATGAGTGGAGTATTACCCACTATGGGATAAGATCTCTATTGCCTAAGAACGTAGAAGTTAGGGCAGGACCTGGATGCCCGGTATGCATAACCCCTGCAGCAGATATAGATGCGATGATAGATCTTGCACTTGAGGGCAAGATAATACTCACCTATGGGGATATGTCAAGAGCAAAGGGCTCAAAGGGGTATAGTCTGCTGGATGCTAGAGCATTGGGAGGGGATGTTAGACTTGTCTATAGTGTGCATGATGCCGTACTCAAGGCTAGAAGGGAACAAGATAAAGAGTTCATCTTCTTTGCTGTTGGTTTCGATACAACTGCTCCACCTACTGCATATGAGGTGTTGAAAGGCATTCCTAGCAATCTCAGCCTAATGGTATCATACCGTTACATGCCTCCCATAGCAGGTGCAGTGATGAGATCATCCCTGCTAGGTATAGATGGAATAATAAATCCTGGTCACTCATCAACAATCACAGGCATGAAGCCTTACTACAGGTACTTCCTAGAGACCAAGAAGCCTCAGGTATTCTGTGGCTTCGAACCAATAGACATACTGCTTGGTATCCTAATGCTACTCAGGCAGATAAGGGAGGATCAGCCCATGCTTGAGAATGAGTATACGAGGTCTGTAACGTGGGAAGGTAATATAGTTGCACAAAAGAGTATGGATAGTGTATTTGACCTTGGAGATGGATACCTTAGGGGCGTTGCTGTGATACCTGAGTGTGGCTTCATGCTCAAGGACGAGTATAGCAGCATAGATGCACGCAATAGATACTCGCTTAGGAGAAGGGATGTTAGGGAGGAGTTTGTTGCAGGTGCAAGGTGTGGTGAAGTTATACTAGGCTTATGTGACCCTCCAGAGTGCCCATTGTACATGAAGGAGTGTACACCATCAACACCAAAGGGCCCAACGATGGTATCTCAAGAGGGTACATGCAAGATATGGGCTGAGCATGGACTTATAAACTCAATATGTAGGCTATAAGTAGATGGGCATGAGCATATACTTCCTAGGCAACAGCTTCTGCAGGTTATGTCATAGCAGTATGGATTCTCTGCTCAGGGAGTTGGATGTATGCTCTAGAGGATTGATCCTTAAAGGTCTGCTCCTACTAAAGCATGGTGCAAGTGCAAGACTTCCAGGTTCTAGCAGGGTAATCTTCAAGGGGCCTGAGGGTTTTGAAGAATATGCTATAGATCAAGATGCTAAAGATGGTGACTATGCTTCACACATCTCAATATACAGGAGGAGGCAGGATATCAATGCAGTATTCCATGCAAGGAGCCCAGTGATATATGCAGCAACTAGAGATGGTATAATAGATACTGTACATGCGGAGGCTACACTTGTGCTTAGCGATATCATCATAGTTAATGATGGTTCATCAGAGAGCATAGGTATGGCAAGTTTAGGGGAGCCCCTTAGGCCTGTAAGGATAATAGTGTATAGAGATGAGGTCTACAGCATGGGAGCATGTATACATGAAGCAAGGGCATTCATGGAGATAATGGATGAGTGGGCAAGGGTCAAGGTAATAGCAAATGTGTTTGGAGGTGCAAGGTACCCAATAACACTTGAGAGGTTAAGGAGTCTAGGCGCTAGGTATGCTAGGGCTATAAAGTTTGGTGGTAGGAGCATTGTCAGGCATATGTGAATGTGGTAGAGGGGATGAGGGTTACATAAAGAGCGAACTTGTATCATGTGTAAAGACGTTATTCTCAAAGGGTTATGTATCATCTGGAGGAGGCAACCATAGTGTAAGGCTTAGGGATGGGAGCAATGCATCGCATATATGGATAACACCATCAGGCTACCCTAGATCCCATCTTACAGTTGATGATCTAGTGCTAATAGATATAGATGGTAACATGCTTAGGGGTGATCTTAGACCATCTATAGAGGTTCCATTCCACACCCAGATATACAGGGTTAGGGATGATGTTAGTGCAGTATCCCATGCACACTCACCATACTCACATGCACTAATCCAGACCCTTAGAATAGTGGAGGTTGATGGGCATACTGGAGTATTCGGCTTAAACTGCTCAGGCTTATCGTCATCCCCATCACAGCAATTACCATTGAGTATACCTCCTGTAATACATAACCTTCTCATCCTTGAGTATAGACAGTTAGGCTCAAGGGCACTTGCAAGGCTTGTTGGAGATGCATTCAGCATAAGCAATGGTGTGAAGATTCTAGTGCTATTGGACCATGGTGTAATAGGTATAGGGAGATGCATACATGAGGCTGTAATGCATGTACAGTTGCTAGAGGAGTGGGCAAGGTGTGTTACCATAGCATATAGATTGGATAAGGCAAGTAAGTAAGTAAATAGGATTCAATTGGTATGTATGATAGATGGTATAACTCACTATAAATTGTTAATATATGGTTGCTTTACATCAAACCTGTATACTCTCTCCAGCAAGAGGTGCATATGCCTCCAGCCCTATACTACTATTTATCTCTTCAGCAAACCTTATGCATGTATCATGCTCACCATGCACAGTCCATACCTTTGGATTACCTCTCATACCTTTAACCATCTCGAATAGTTCCCTCCTCCCACTATGCCCAGAGAAGTCAAACCTCTTAACCTCAGCCTTAACCTTTCTAGCCTTGCCTTCTATCATTGCTATACCTTGCTCCAGCAGTAGCCTTCCAGGAGTACCCTCTCCTTGGTATGATACCATCGCTATACCATTCCTCTCATCATCAGCAAGATTCTCCATGTAGAAGAGTGCATTACCTCCAACCAACATTCCTGCTGGAGAGATTATGACACATGGCTCTCTTATCATCCTCTTCCTCCCACCCCAGCCCCTTATCCATTCAATCCAGTTCATCACATCTGAGAAGAATTTAGCATCCCTCAAGAACCTTGGATGCCTAAGCATTATCTCATTTGCCTTTATAGCCATCCCATCTATTGCTACCTTATGCTTGAAGTTGAATGCTCTAAGCACACATGCTATCTCTTGTGCCCTCTCAACCGAGAATGCTGGTACAAAGAGTACCCCTTCCCTCTCCACAACCTCGTTTGCAAACTCTACTAATAGCCTCTCAGCCTCATCCCTAGGTTGATGATCCTCCATCGCATAAGTACTCTCTGTTATGAGTAGATCTATGCTACCAACATCAAGATCTGCACTCTCCAATATCCTAGAGCCTCTAGCATTTATATCCCCTGTGTATAGCAACCTTCTACCATCATGCTCAACAACTATGAACGCACTCCCAACTATATGCCCGGCATTGTGTAGTGTGATCTTGAGATCCCCAACCTCAAACTCCTCCCTGTAGAAGTATGTTCTTGCAGAGTCTATCATGCCCATAACCTCCATGTACTCAAATGGTAGATAGAAGCCAGAGATCTTTATCATATCAAGCAGGAGTACCTTAGCCAACTCCATCGTTGGTTGGGTAGCATATACAGGTATCTCCTTGCTTAAGAAGAGTGCTGGTATACATCCAGAGTGGTCTAGATGCGCATGTGTAAGCACTACACCATCAATCTCCTTTGGTTTAACATGCATTGGGAAGAGAGGTTCATGCCTTAGCAGTATACCATAATCCAATAGCACCTTAACCTTATCAGTCTCCACTAGGAATGCTGACCTTCCAACCTCTCTTGCAGAACCTAGTACTGTTACCTTCAACCATCTTGTTGGAGTAGAAGCGTATTTAAAACCTTTTGAGTGAGTGGGTCATCTAACATGAATTGCTCATACCTCTCTTATAGGGAGAAAAGTTCCAAAAATTTAATATACTGCATGGATATATCCATCTACGATGGCTAGGAAGTTCATGGAGTGGTGGAACTCAATACCAGCAGATATACGCAACAAGGCAAAGGGTAATGACGATTGGAGCAAGTACAAACCACTCCTAAATCAGATAAACTACGCCATGGTAGCACTGCACCTACAAGGCAATCATAGCATGAAACCAACATCCGAAGAGTTGCTGAGCTGGATAAAGAATGGCGAGATAGACGTAGTCAGGATGAGCAAGTAATATTATTTTATTTTTTTAACCAGTTATAAAACGCCGTTGTACAAAATGCAAAGAGTTTAAATATTTTAGTTCCGTAGAAGGGCTGAGCAGATATGCCAGTAGCAATACTACCAGACATAGATGAGCAGACATGCATAGGCTGTGCTCTATGCGTTGAGATATGCACTGCACTAGGACCAGATGTGCTAAGGGTCAAGCCAGTAGAGGGTTGGAAGAGGGGCAAGGCATTCGTGCACTATCCTGAGAGATGCATCTCAGATGGTGCATGCATAGCAGTCTGCCCAACAACAGCAATATTCTGGATGAGGCCATTAGAGTACACACCAGGCCAGCCAGTACCACTGCACAAGTTTGGAAGATTCACTAAGGGCTGGGATGAGGGGTAGGCTTACCCAAGCACACACAACTCTTTTATTTCTTTTTGATAAGTATAGCATCTTAATTATTAATTGATCAATCAATCACTTACTCAATCTTGATCAAGTACTTTAGGTTTTTGATTAATGTATCCTTTGCAACTCTAGCTATCTCAACCTCATCAATGATATGAAATGGTTTAATTCCATCTACCTCATGTACCCTGCTGAATCTATTCTCTCCTGTAACCTCATCTATCCAGTGCAATGCTTTAGCTCTTGCTATCTTTATAGAATGCTTCTTTGTACCTCTATCAAGAAATATGAGATACTGTAATGCATAAAACTCAAGCAAGTTATCCTTTATCTCATACCTTATGCTGGTTCTTAATGCACCTGTCTTTACTGGTGTTTTTGCCCTTATATTTTCTCTTATAGTATTGCCTATAAGGTCTTTTATCTCTATAGGCACTTGTATGCTTATCCTAGGCAGGTAATTCTTACTTCTAGCCATACCTGTATCACTTATTCATTTATAACGATTTTAGTAAAGACACCATAGCAATTGTTGAATCTTATAAAATCTGTTTCAGTTAGAACTAGATTAAAGGTGTAGATGTTAGTGCTTGAGTTATACTTAATTACAAGTCTCTTATCCGTTGATTCATAACCAGCAGTTGCTATATTTAATGTTTGATTATTGTAATCAAGGAAGAGGTTTTGGCCTGGAGTACTTAAGTAACCTTTAAGAATATAGAATATGCCCTTTCTACCATTATATGCTACGCTAGGTACAATTACAAATGGAGAATAGATGACATAGGTATTAGCAAAATAGGAGCCAGTAGATGTAGGATTATGTATCAGCACAGGTAATGTAGATATATCTTTATCATATGATTCCACTGTTAAAAACCTTGCCAGCATTAGATAATAAAGGGTACCATTGACCCATGTTTGTAATAAGTGTCCTTGCATCATAGGTTTGCCTTTCCAGCTTGTTACTGGCACAAGCATGCTATAATTATAGAAAGTGCTCAAGTTTTGTGCTGTAGATTGAGAGTGCACATACCTATTATATATATAAAGATGGTACTTGAAATTAATACTATTGGATATGCTATTATTCAAACCAGATATGTCTATGTTGAATTGCTGGAACCCTGTGCTAAGACTATGGTTTATCTTAAGCACATGAATCATATCTCCTCTGTTTGGTATAGCAGTCATAACCTGATTACTTGATGGATTCCCTGCATTACCTATAACAAAATCTAGCGATGGATTATTAACGTTAGTCTTCCTATCAAGAACATAGATAAGGTTAGGGTTAGTCATTGCTATTGATGAGCCATATAATTCAGGGAATGTTATGCTAGTCTTTATTGGCATAGCTATTCACTCACTAGCTCAATAACATATCAACTACTCTAAGAGATTTATCTCTCTTAACCATACTGTGAACTTTCTTATACTGTTGCTGTAAAACTTTACCCTCTGCCCTGCTTCCAAGTTCACTGAGTAGGTTGCCATCTGCCCATCTGAACTGGTAAATTGCTTAACAATTACCCCATCTACCTCTATTATGCCTATATCAGTAGCATCAACATAGAAATATGTAAAGGTTAACTGGCACTTGTATTTAGCCTCTATCTCAACTGAACTGCTACTGCTTCCAGCAAGTAATGGCATAGCCATGCTTCCTATCTCTGTAACTAGTTCACTACCATAGTACTTTGCCAATCTAATACCATAGTTTAAGATACTGCCTGCCTTACTTCCAACGTATAAGAACATGCCTCCACCATTGCTTGTATAGTATGCCAAAGAATTTGATTGTAATGTGTTCATAACTGTGAATCCAGTTAAATCATTAAGAGGTATAAGTCCTACAGGAACAGAACTTGTAGGGTTAACATTGCCATTATTTGCATTAGTTCTAACGAAAGTATTAACCAAATAATTCATAGAGATGATATTAAAGAGATCAAATAATGATAAGTTATATGTGTAATAGTAATTTCCTGTTGCTGGATTGCTTATCCTGTTATATTGCATTAAGCCCTTTATATATGGAGATATGCTAACTACACAATTAGGTGTTGTGTTTATAGAGCTTAAACCATTAGAATTATCTATATAGATTTGAGGTAATGCTCTATCAGGTAAGAAACATGGTAACATGCATGCTCCAGTTGCTCCCGATGCCTGTAAATACCCTATCCCTATAATTGCACCATAATTATCATTTGGATTAAGATAACCTATACTAAAAGTTTTAGGGTATGAGCTTGTATTATTCCATTTGAGATAAATAAAATCCATACCATAGATGGTATGCATATGGCTAGTATAGTGTCTTGATACATTATCACCATCAAGAGTTATAAGCATTGCTGTATCAGTTGCAGGCTTGCTTATGTTATAGCATGGAATCCTCATTATCTATTTTTAGCCTATCTAAATGATCTTAGCGAGGCTAAATATAGATATGGCAATACCTACTATATTCTTACTTCAGATGATAAGAGAGTTGGAAGAAAGGAAGAAAGAGAGCCTAAAGGCTTACCTTAATGGTATGTATGAATTGATAGCCTTAGATACAGGCAAGAGTGTTGAAGAGGTTAAGGCTATGCAGGAGGATGACCTGCTCAAGGCATACAAAAATATAATGGATAGGCTCAATGAGAATAGTCTAAGCAAGATAATAGAGTTTTTTCAGATCAAGTAGAAAGGAAGATAAAGTAAGATTACTTGCAAATATAGATAGACTTGCAGAGAAGTATGGTAAGTTGCCTCATGAGATACTTGCCCTCAATAAGCATGAGATTGATATCTTGCTAATGTGTAATAATGCAAGGGTTGAGGATGATAAAAGGATAGGTGTAGAAGGTAAGCAAAGGGACAATGAAAAGGATAAAGCTGGAATTTATTACAGTATAGAGGAATATAATAAACAAATCTTACAGAGCTATGGGCTTAATCCTGAGCCTGAGATAAGGATCTATTAGTAGTATGGCCAATAACCTCTATAATATTTATTTCCTTCTCATCATCTCTCTTATCTACTTCTTTATTATCTTCAATAATCTCTACGATAATCCCCTTGTTTATAGAATAAGCCATATCTATTATAGGCTCATATTTGGCATAATCTTTCCTCTTAACTATTATTTTGTTTACCTTCTGTAATACATGGAGCCCAATATCCTCTCTGTAAAACCTCTCTCCTTGCCTATCTATCAGTGCTTCTATCAGAACATTTATCTCAGATGAGTAAGCATAACCAAGTAAAGCATCAATCTTCTTTAATACCTCGACATAAACATTTATTGACTCCTCATATTCATGGTTACAGGAGTCAGTATGCTCATGACTTAGATCAAGTACCTTTAGACTCATATCTATATTTATCCCATCTACATACATGCTAGTCTATATAAAAAATGATGTGTGTAATAGATGCTTTAAGCTTGCCCTTAAGATAAGTAGATTGTACGGAATAACACTGTTTGATTATCAGATAGATATGCTTAGTGTTGAAGGTAACTGCATAGTTCTAGGAGGTAGGCAGATAGGTAAGACTACAATAACAGCATTGAAGGCCCTTAGTCATGCCATTATACATGCAAATACCACTACACTAATAGTATCACCATCGCTAAGGCAGAGTTTACACCTTTTTGATTACATAATACAGTTCATCAACATAGACCCCTTGAATATGTTAATAGAGAGCAAGAGCAAGACAGAGTTAAAACTTGTTAATGGTTCAAGGATAATATCACTTCCATCATCACCCAACACTATAAGAGGATATACTGCCCATCTTGTAATAGTTGATGAGGCTAACTTTATAGATGAGGAACTTATTACAAGTGTACTCTTCCCTACAATAAGCACTACAAGAGGATATCTATGGCTAATCTCTACTCCATATAAGAAAGACCATATATTCTATCAGATCTATACATCTACATCAAACTCTAATGATTGGCATAAATTTAGGATACCATCATCAATGAATCCATTGATATCTAAGGAATTCCTTGCTATGCAAGAGCAAAGCCTAGGCATCTACTATAAGCAAGAATATGAGGCTGAGTATATTGATGACCATACAGGTATATTCAATATAAGTAAAGTCATCCTTGATACTGATCTACAACTAGACATTAATACTATTTACATAGATGTTGGGGGTTATTCAGATTACATGGGTATATTATACTGCAATAAAAAAGGTAATTTGTTATATGTGCTGGATGAGTATCAAGGACAGGGGCAGTATCTGGATCAGGTGAATAACCAGATAGTTAGTAAGGGCATAAATCCAGATCAAAGCATATCTATAGTTGTTGATTCGACTGGCGTAGGTAGAGGTATTGAGGAATATCTTATTCAACTAGGTTATAAACCAAAGGGAATAATCTGGAATAGAGATAAGCAGAGGGATGCAATGATAAAAGCAATGTATGCAATACAGAATAAACAATTATTCATATCTTCAAAATGCTTTATGTTAATCAGGCAGATGAAGGAAGCAGTATTTAAGACAGGTAAGTTAACAACTTTATCTGGTATTGATGATCTACTCTATGCATTGATGCTAGCCTATGCAGATAACACAAAGAGGCAGGCACGAATACTATACTAACTCAGTTAATCATCTAAGATATTATTAAGTATCTCATTGAGTCTATCTAAATTGTTCTTATTTTCTTTCCTTTGCAGCTTTGCTATCTCTATCTCTATCTTTATCTGAGTCTGCAGTATCTTAATTACATCCCTTGTAATAGCAAGCGATCTAGTCTTTCTAGCCTCAGAGATGGCTAATTCAATAAAGAAATAAAGGTTTTCTCTTAGTTCATCTATACTCATATCATTATTTATTTATACCTCATGGATTACTATTGCCATTATGTATAGCAAATGTGCCAAGATTACCTATGTACTTTGCCTTCAGCATTATGTGTTCTCCAGCCTTAACTGGTAATGCACTTACTGCATAAGCATTGAGTAGACTGAACTCAAGCCCATAGTTGCCAGTGCCTAGGGTATCACCATACAGGTTAAGGTTTAAAGTAGTACTAGCATTATCCCTTGCTCTAGTGAAGTGGATTGCATCATTACTCTCCAACTCAATATTAATATCATAATTACCAAAGCCTATGATCTTTGCATCCCCATTAACTGAGTAAATTGGTCTATGCTTTGCATCTAAAGATATTGATGCCTTAAACACATTATTAGTACCAGTAACCCTATAAATTGGTCTAATCGCTTCAGTATTATAGGTAACAGATACGCCAGATACATACTTGCCTATTGCATCAACTGTATATCTTGCTAGATCAGTGCCTGAAATGTCTATCTTTATACTCTTAACTATTGCTTGATCAATTGCAATAGGGCTAGAGGTGTTGTCTATGTAAATCTGCAGAACATTGATACTGTTATCTACACCATAGACAGTATACAGATGTCTATACCTTACACCTATATCAGGGTTGGTGGTAGATGAGTAGTTAAGAATTCCTCTAAGCAACTGTGTCATACCCCTTGAGGGATCGAAGATACCCTTTATGCTTACCTCAATGTCATCAAAGTTACCCCTTCTCACTATGGCTGCATCCCTGCTATTTATATCCTCTAAAAGCACCACATTATTAGGCATCTTAACCTCAACTTCCTGAACACCATTAAGTTGATACATACTACTAGCCCATGCTCCATTTAAAGCCTTGCTTAACACTGCAACTCTGTTAGGCATATCTATATTTACCTCTCCATCTCATTTATGCTATCTTACATACCTAGCCTCGATAATAACTCTGGCATGCATGACTATACTATTATCATCCCTTACTGCAATATCTTCCTGTCCATATGGTGCATATCTGTATTCAACCTTATAGGTCTTGTATGTATCTGTTGAGTCTAGAGAGTTTATAAGAGCATCTATAAATCCAAGTATTCCACCAAGATCAGTACTTGATGATGTGAACTTTATAATGTCAACATAATACTTAAGTCTATAATTACTCTTATCAACATGGCTAGTGCCTTCAGACTCCTCAACCAGAGAGAGGATTACAAGTTTATCCATCAATGGAGCATGCTCAAAAGCCTCTACAAACCTAAAGCCTTGAGCACTACATAAATTACTAACTAGGGTCTTGAACTCTTGATAGTTATCATATCTACCCATGTCTATATACCCCTTTATGTTGCAAGGATATACTTACTCAATAAACCCCTTAGATGTTCAAGTAGAGCCTCTTGCATGCTCTTAGGGAATGTACCTATCTGCCTTGCTATCCTATACGCACTTGCATACTTTACTACCTCATCCTTATGCTCTGCTGAAGCACCAAGAGCATCAAGATAGTCATAGATTACATAAGTATTATTTATGGTTGTAGAGATGTAGGCATCAAATTGAGTACTATCAATCTTAAGCAAAGCTTTTACCTGATCAACTGTAACAGTCATATCTCTTTTTACCCTCTCTTATTAATTAATAAGTATACATACCACTTGTAAATTGTCCTATAATCTGCCTTGAACCTATGTTGTTAATTGTAGCAGGACTCTTTGGGTTAGATGGATTGCTCTGTATCTTGTTAGATAGGCTTGATGAAGCTGATGATATAGGTATACTTAGAGGCATAGACCTCATCCTTTCTATCTCTGTCTCTAATTGCCTTCTTAACATTATTATCTGATTCATGAACTTTGATAATGCTGTATTTGTGTCTATAACCTCTGTCTTGAGTTTTGAGTATATATTAACTTGATCAGTGATATCTTTATTATGTTCTTCAGATAAACTATTTAGTCTTTCCCTTAACATAATCTCAATCTTTAATTTTGCCTCATCAACAAAGCCTGTAGGTAAGCCGTGCCTCTTTAGTAATTCCAGTATGTTACTAGTTATAGTTCTCTCTGGTATGATTCCAGCCTTATGCATTGTCAGAACCCTTATGAACTCTGGAGAATCCAAGATCTGCTCTATCAAGACTTCAGGTTTTGATATAACCAACCTTTTAGTTATGTCCTTACCTACCATCCTCTCAAACTCCTTGCCTAAATCTCCTAACCCAGTTGTATTCATAAAATTCTTGCTCAATTCCTCAAATTTCTTGCTAGCCTCATCTGCCTTTTTGCCTATATCCTCTAACTCAGTGCTTACTCTCCTCACTTCTGTGGCAAGAGCATCCATTCTTACATCATTTAGGCTCTTCATAGGATTCAATGCATCACTAATCTTGAATGGTAGGAATCCAAATGCTTCATTAAGGGCTAATACTGCTCCAGTTATGCCCATTATTGCTAATCCTACTGGATTGGTTATGAATGTAGAGATTAATGCACCTCTAACAACTGAAAGGATGCCTGATAACCTGCTAAGGTTTGCTATGAGTAAGGGTATGGTGGAACCACCTAACTGCATATATGTTTGTATCAGGTTAATAAGATCACTATTCAACTCTTTCTTTTTAATTGCTAATTCCTCTTCAGTTATCTTTATCTTGTTCTGTAGTTCCCTATATCTCTCTAATACAGCAGGGTCGTGAGCTTCATTCAACTTAACCTGCAATTTCTGTAACTCTCCCTTCTGATTAGCTAACTCTTCCTCTTTCTTTCTAATCTCTAATAACCCTTTCTCATACTTTAGCATTGCATTATTACCTTTCTCTAAGATATCTGTGGCATTCTTAAAGACAGTAACTATACCAAGAGCCTTAACATTATTATCTATACTCTTTATCCTATCATTAAGTTTATCAAAGTGACCATTGATCTTTTCAATCTGAGTACTTGCACTATCATCTATCTGTAGTTTGAGGATGATGCTCTCATCAACCATACTTATACACCTATCAACCTAACCAATACCCAATAGCCGCCTTGCCTCATCCTGAGTTAATAGCCCTGCCTTATACATATCCATGACCTCATTAAAAGTGAACTCTCTTCTTTCAGTAACAATAAGGTCAATGTTGAAGTACTCTTCTAGAGCATTTATGGCAGTAGCCTTATACTGGTTTATCCTTTCATCTATGAGGCTCTTGGTTACCTTTGCACTTGATTCAGTGAAGTTTTGTGATATAAGCAAGAGGGTAAATGAGTTTTGTGTTGCAATATTCAAGAACTTAACGATGATTTCATGTAACTCTCCAAAATTCTTGCTCTCTATATGGCTTAACCTTTTTATGTCCTTAAGACTATCAACCAAGATGAGGTCACTATTGCCATTTGCTAAATCCTCCAACGATGTCTTTACTGCATTGAGATCAGTATCAGGCTCAAATAACAGGAAGTGTTTTGTATTCATGCCCTTAACAAGCGCATGCATTGTTGAGTATTCAACAGCTCTAATCATATCAATGAGTCTATAGGTATATGTCTTGCCTTTGTATGTTAATGATTGAGGAGCAACTAGAGGATAAAGTAATGAGTTTTTATTGCTTAATGTATCATTAAAAGAGGTTGAGTTTATTACTATAAGATTGGGATATTGGTCAAGAATTACCTTGGTAGTTGAATACTGAAATCCTACAAGTCTTCCATCCTCATAGATTGGATACTGTATATCTGACATGTTTATACTCTCCAGCATTGACTTCTTCCTGTTATAGTGCTGAATGGAATAACCATAAATGATAAATTCCTTAATTATGTTTTCAAGATTTATATTTATACTGGCATCAACTACTTCATCTCCTCTTTTCTCTCTGAGGATGAGATCAGATGTGCTGGAAGCCATATAATCAATGTTAGCCCTCAGTATGCTATTTGATATGTATAGATCATATAAGACCCTATTGGATACATTGGTAACTACATCTCCAACATATGGCTCTACTATGCCTGTAACACTATTCTTAGTAGTACTATTAAAAATCCTGAATAGTCTACCTATATTCATATCTATATTTAGAGTGCCTCTATCAACTCAACGTTTATAACCCTTATAGTGCCCTTATCTGTGTTGGAATAAGAGACGGTTGGAGGACTGTAAACCTTAACTGTAAGAGCACCCAAGTTATGAAATGGAAGATCAAGTACAAAAGAAAGGGTTGAGTTATTCTTATATGCATTGAAAAGATTAGTATATACACTTGATGATATGTCTATGCTAGTAGGTTCAACTAGAGTCAGGGTCCATATCCTCATGTTTAATGACTTTGATATCTGATATACCCATTTAAATGCAGAGTTGTCCCATTCTACCGTATTCTCTCCTCCCTTCAAAAGCCTCTCAGATAAGGCAGATATGGTAATAGGTTTACCTGCAATACTAGGCATATCCTTTTTTATAGTACCATAGAGTGATAAACAAAAGAAAGAAATAAAGAAAGAAATAAAGGAGGAAAGATAATTGAGTAAGAGACTTTTTTAATCTGATCTTATCTTTATGCATTGATCAGGCAGCAGATACTTAAGTGCAAATGGTCTCTTTATGGTTATAACATCCTTTAATGCATTTCCATCTCTGAATATCTCTACCTCTAGATTGCCTATTGCTACACCTATAGCACCTGCAGGGAACATGATACTGACTAACTTGCTACTATTACCTACCGTCTCAGTAATCTCCTTGCTAGTCATCCTAACCCTCACACCATATATGAAGAACTCATTTATACCATCTCTTGCACTAAGCGTATTACCTTCTCCATACTCTATGAAGTTGCTTATCTCAGGGCTACCCATAAGATCATGGAATACCTTTGGAGGGCATAGTAGTATAAGATCGTTCATGTTACCAGTTGCTCTTATCTGCCTTATTGCTGTTAAAACTGTAGATGGATCTAGTGTTGACGTAGCATCCAATGGAGATGTGGTTATCTCTCCTCTCTGGTCAAAGATAGCCTTATCGATCTCATAAGCAATCATATCTCTCTCAAGGGTAACCAATTCCCCAACTAGATCAACTGGACTAGCAACCTTTGCCAGATCTGTTACACTCTGTCTATAACCTTTGTAGGAGACTGGAGCAGTTACCTCCGTTATATTCTGTGTTGCATCTGCTGGAGTAGTGCCATCGATGAATGTCTCCCAATCAACTACTGGCACTACTATCCAAGTTGCATTCTTGCCCTCTACTCTACCTCTTGCTAAGAACTCCTCTAAATTAGCACTTATATGCCTTGGTTTTGGTACTATCCCCATCTCTGATCTTGTCTCAAATGGGCTTGCATCTATGGTATTTATTGTGAACTTTATATGTCCTCTCTGCCTAGATACAAAGGCATTAAGGCTCTCAAGCACATTGTCTACATCTGAGTTGGTTGATATAACTGGCTTATCTTCTGTCATATCTCTATTTATATCCCCCTTATCTACTGTCTTACTATCATGTTTTGTTATTGTAGGTATTATGTTTATAGCACCTGCCCTTTGTACTGCGTCTGTCATCTTATTCCTCAAGATAAGAATATCTTCTTTTATTTCATCAGCATTTACCTTTACCTTCTTTGCATTCTGCATGTAGAGAGTTGTTAGAGGGAATGCTGGGTTTTCAACTAAACTTAACTCAAACGGTTTTATAGAATGTATAAGAATAAACTCCTCAACATTTTCACCATTTACATGCTGGCTTACATAGTACTCATGAACCTCAACCCCTATGCTAACCCTGTAGAGCCCAGCCTTTAGATTACTCACCTCCTGCTCTGTCAGTGAACCAAGCCATACAGTACCCTCATAAGCAAGATATGAGCCATCATCTGATGTAAAGAGTCTAACCTCTCCAACCTGTCTATCGTAAACATGTTCAACATAAAGAGGCACGTTTATGTTTATATTCTGTAATGCTTCATAGGTAAAGTAGTAACCATTGAGAGAGTAGCCTGCATAAACTGCAATACCCTCTATCTTTAAGACTTGTCCTGCTTTTAACATATCTTTATTTACCCATCCATACATGTATAAAAGCCTGGGTTTTAGACACTATAAAAGTAAATATGGATGTCAAGAATACTAAGCCACTGTTAATATGCTTGATAGTTGTACTTGCTCTTTACTCAACCCTAAGAGCAATGGGCATAGTTGATGATACTCTAAAATATGTTCTAATAACACTTCTCTCTATCCTGTATGCTTTATACCTCAGCATAAATAAAAGTAAAGATATATTAAATAATAAGCAAGTAGATGATTGATGTAAAAAGTCCCATTTCGAGAATGTATGGTCTTATACGTGTGTTTACATTATACCTTAAACCTTCTTCTGGTGATTTTAATATTGGACGGTCTGGAAATCTTATCATGAATGTTACCTTCATCTCTCTATTCCTCTTAATCTGCATATCTATTTTTATATCACCTAATTATTCATCTACTATTTCTTATTTCTTCCTTTCTTATATAGTCTGATGTAGACAGCATAGTTAACTTCATATATATCATCTATCAGTTGGCTCAACTCCTTGTAACTATCACTCCTTGCATATCTTTGCTTGAGTCTATTCTTAAAAGCCCTTACATACCCCTGTCCCTTTGTAACTCTCTTGCATTCTAACAGAAGATCATATAGATACCATGCTGGTATGTTGAGTCTATTGCTGTATATTGATATAAGCCTATAAAGAGCAATATCCTTCATGTTATACTTACATCTCTGATCCAACTTGATTAACCTTGCTTGCTTCTTTAAAATTCCTTGATATATACCCTCATCATCAAGGTGCATACCTCCCATGTATATTGTGCCAAGGGTTAGTCTTTTGTTAAGTGGATGTATATGTCCTTCATTATGCCTTATATCAGCATAATCTTCTTTATTCTTATCCAATTCATCTATACCTATTCTTAAATCTTTAGACATATCCCTCTCTATTCTATCCTGCAAGATAAGACTACAAGAAGAACATATTACTTCTCCCTTCTCCTCATCAAAAACCAGTTTATTTGCTGGGTGAATGCATTCCTCTATCTTCATATTATTTCACCCTTGCTAATTCTATACCTCTCTACATAATCAAATCAGAGATATATGCATCTATATGCATTCTCACTCTATCTCTTAACTGAAAGATCTCATCCTTCTTGAATTGTTCTAGTGTGTAGCTTAGATCAACTATTTTCTTGCCATCTAACTTATATGTATAAGGCAAGATTACTATACCAGTTAACTCAGGCAGATAGTCATATTTGCAATTTGCTTTAAACCTTTCATACAGCTCAGCATAAAAACATGTTTGTAATAATACCAAGTCTTTGTATCCTTGCCAGTATTGCAAACTCTTTATCTCATATATTAACCCATAATCAACATTAATTGCATCAATATGCCCTGCTAGTAAGACTTTTTTATTGCCTATTATACAATAGGGTGTTATAAGATTAATCTCTCTTAAGATTCCCTTGATCTTGCTTTGCAAATCCCTCTCTATCAGATCATGTATATACTGACCTCTCTTCAGTATATCATTACTTGGTATATCAGATGGATAAAAATGATGTTTTAAAGCAGTAAAGGATACAAGTATATACGTATCACTGTCTAAGTATCTTTTGTTTAAACTCATACGATATCCACCCTCTCATCCTATATCATTAAGTATGGGGTTCTGAACTTCATAACATCTTACTCTACATGCCTCTATTACTACCTCTTCGCATTCTTCTATCCTATATTCACTCTTCTCAGCGTTGTAATGTATATGCAAAATCTCTTTATCTGATTTGTTAATGATTGTTAGATCATAACGTCCATGACTGCTCGAGGCTCTATATCTAGGATTAATAAGGCATCATTTATATTCAGAATTATCTTTTATGTAGTCATTGTTTAACATAACCTTACTCACCACTACAGTTCATATCATCTGCACATTCAAACCTTATGTATTCCAAATGTTGCACACACGAATGTAGAAGTATCTATTATCAATTGTGTTGGTAAACAGATCATTGTATTAATATCAATTAATACTAGTTCTTTTATTATCATTATTAATCTCATCATGAAAGATATTATAAATAAAGAAAAATAAAGGAAGAAATGATATAATGATTATTTCATATTTGTGATTGATGATGCACTAGCCAGTTAAGTAAGTCTATAACTCTATTGAACCGCATTATCTGACCAAATGGTATCTTCCTACCCTGTCTCCAGAGTGTAAGATAGATGCTCTTCTTTGCTACCTCTCTTATCTGTTCATCATTCAACTTGAATATTCTAGCTGTTTTAACTCCATACTTGTTTGATATTCGCCCATTCTTTCTATTGGTATATGATAACACGCCCAACTTTATCCTTTGTTTATCCTCATCAGATAACCATGGCATTGCCTCAGTTATTAGTATGTAGAGCATTCTACCTTGTAAGATACATTCCATGCTAGTGTATTCAAGAGTCTCTACATCTTCAAAGGAGATATAAAAGAAAGTTAATACTATCGATCTATGAGCTAATATGGTTTGTGGTTATAATTAGAAATCACCATTGTTTTGATCTGATAAATGCTATTATATCCTCAATATTCAAACAATATCCTATCTCAACCTCTTGTAGTTTATCATTGATACTTCTCATGAACTGTATAGATCTCTCATCAACCTCTATTAGCACTCTCTTGAACCTGTTACTCCTTATGAAGTGTATTATAGAATCGATCATTGTTGGGAACTCATAATACTTCACAGATCTAACACTCACCATATGCGATGCAGGGTATACATCAGATACCTCTTCTGGTACTACCCCTAGGAATGGGGAGTAGTATGCTATCTGTACATCATCTCCTATCTTATTATTATTATTAATATGATCATTATCGTGTATAGCATTTATTGCATCTTTGATCATCTTATATTTGCTAGATGTGTAGAATGGATGTTCTTCTGGCTCAATTAGGAGTACAAGCGTACTCTTATCACTCCTTATGTTACTGCATATGAGCCTCCTAAACCTAGTCAACTCTGGTCTATATTGATCTATTGGTAAAGATAGGAAGAGTGCTCTATCCTTGAAAATCGGTGTACACTGTTCAAGATACTCTGCACTCTCTACCAGTGTATTATTTGCCTCTACAAGTTTTGGATGTGAAAGGGACCTTTGTATAACATACTCCCATAACCTACCTTCAACTATAGCCTGCTTCACATTATCCACCTCCCTCTTTATGGTGTAAAGGTTATGCAATGCTATCTTTACTATCCTCTCATCTCTGCTCATATCCCTTAACTCCTTTACACCTATGCTTGAGCATATAGGACATATACATGGCAGATACTCAAGTTCATCAATGTTTACTGTACCATTTGGAAGTATATACCTCCCATCCTTAGCATAGAGGATATAGGATGCAGAGTCGAATGTGTCACAACCAAGAGCAACTGCCAATGGTATGGTTAATGGATGCCCAGCCCCAAACAGATGCATTGGTTTGCTCAATGGTATAACCCTTCTAGCAGCAAGTATCATCCTTGCTAGGGTATAGAACTCATAAGCCTCCATAAGTTCTGTTGGGCTTCCTAGGGCAAAGAACTCATAACCCATCTCAAGGAGTCTCCTGCTAGAGTACTCAACAAGATCAAGATGCTCCCCTCCCTGAACTGGAGCAGCCCATATCGTGCCAGCATCATCACCCTCATCCCTCCCTTCTTCCTTGCTCATCCTTATAGTATCCTCTGCAGCCTTGAGCGTTAGTTCAACATACCGCTCTGCCTTGCTTCGAGGGAGACCAAAGCCAGTAGGCTTATCCAATGGTACCGCAACATCGCTCCCTATCCTTGCTTGGAACCTTGCCATGGTTTGATGATCCACATCCACACTACCATACACAAGAACCTGATAGCCTCCAGAGTCTGTCATAATTGGCTTCTGGAAGTTGAGTATATCATGCACATCCCTAGCATCTTCGCCATACTCCTTCAACGTTATGTATGCATTTGTTATGAGCATATCGAAGCCCATCTTCTTCAACTCATCTATGCTTACCTCTTGCCTAACTGGATGTACTACTGGTATGAAGGCTGGGGTCTCTACAATACCATGTTTTGTCCTTAACCTCCCTATCCTACCTGCAAGATCACTATGCCTTATCTCAAACACATGATTTAACCATAAAGGGGTTATTATATACGTAATAGAAAGAGATAAGATGAATGGAGGATGGATTGATTGATGAATAGATAGATGGAGGGCTAGAGTATGATATCGAAGAGATCATCTACAGAACAACTGCACTACTATTATCTGGCTTCCTGTCCTTGCTATCCCAACACCAATCCTCTCCCATTCCATATCTAGTATATTCTCTCTATGTGCTTGAGACCTCATCCATGCATTTACTATATCATCCCCAGTACTATCCCTTCCTTGGTAGAGGTTCTCACCTATTGATGTGCAGTTATTGGGCATCCTTGATACTAGAGGCTCGTGGTTATGAGAGATGAAGCCCTTTGATGCATTAACTATTGCATACTTTTTTGCATTCTCTGCAAGCATAACGTCTTTGATAAGTATTGGAAGACCATGCTCTCTCCTAACCCTGTTAGTTGCATCTAACACAGAGTCCTCAAGTTTATGTATATCTGCAAGTGCAAACTCCTTGCTTATATCCATCATGACAAACACTACAAGCACTGTCCATGCTATTACGCATGCTGTAAACAATTTATTCATAGGTTAGAGGAATTGTAAGAATATTTAATATTGCCAGTAGGTTGAGTGATATAATAGATGTTATATAAAGGCTGTTACATGTTATAACACCATTAACCCTGTATAATAATCATGCTATTTAATAATCGAAGAACTCCCTCAACTCATCCCTCTGCACTATAAGAGCAAGCCAGTCTATATGCCCAAGCATACCATCCTTCTCATGCCTAACTACCCTTATGATCTCATCTGCAACATCCTCTGCATCCCTTGATGTGCTATCTATCTCAACTACTTTATCATCCCCAAACCTTTTAACAGCATCATATGTTATTATCCCAAGTATCTCGCTCTGGAGGTTATCCTTTGCCTTGCTCTCACTGTATCCCCTTTGCTTGTAAACATCCCTCAACTCGTATGGTGATCTTCTAAGCACTACAGCAAGATCTATGGAGTCAAGAACATAGGGTGCTAGGTGCCCAACAAGTATAGTGTTATCCTCAACATCCCTGAAGATATCTGTAAGTTTATCTACATCAACAATGTAAGTACTCTCATCCATCGCTATTACTGCACTGCTCATAGCAACCTCATTTATATCTACAAGCCTCATACCAAGCCTATCTGCAACTATCTTTGCTACAGTATGCTTCCCTACCCCAGGGGTACCAGTTATTGCAATCCTCATGAATATCGCTAATCATCACATACAATACACTAATTAATGTTGATTTGCAACCTATGCTATGCTGATAGGATTACTAGGCAAGACCAATGTAGGTAAGACCACATTCTTCAATGCTGCTACAATGCTCAATGCACAGATAGCAGACCATCCATTCACCACTATAGAGCCGAATATAGGTGTAGCGTACGTTAGGGTTGATTGTGTATGCAGAGAGTTGAAGGTCAAGGATAACCCAAGGAGATCAGTATGCATAGATGGGAGGAGGTTCATACCAGTTAAGATGATAGATGTTGCTGGACTTGTGCCAGATGCGCATAAAGGAAGAGGGTTAGGGAACAAGTTCCTTGATGATGCAAGGCAGGCTGATGTGCTCATACATGTTGTTGATGCGTCTGGCTCAACAGATAGTGAAGGGAGGAGGTGCGAGCCAGGAAGCAATGACCCACTAAAGGATATAGAGTTTGTTGAACTTGAGTTCGATCTATGGCTTGCATCTGTAATCGCTAGGGATTGGGCAAGGAATGCTAAGGAGGCTGAGCATAAGGGCTTGAAGATGGAGCATATACTTGCAAATAGGTTGAGTGGTCTTGCAATAGGGGAGCATGTGATAGCAGATACGCTGAATGAATTGAAGGGTAAGAGGTTCTCCGAGTGGGATGAGAGTGATATGCTAAGGTTTGCTAGAGCGTTAAGGATGAAGGCAAAGCCAATAGTTATAGCAGCAAACAAGGCAGATATGCATACTGCTAAACCAAACATAGAACGTATTAGGGCTACTGGTAGGATGGTTGTTCCATGTATTGCAGAGGCTGAACTGTTACTACGTAGAGCAGCAAGCAAGGGTATGATAGAGTACATACCTGGAGATGGGACCTTCAAGGTCAAGGATGGATCACTGACCATTGAGCAGAGAAGAGCATTGGAGAAGGTTAGGATGCTGATGGAGGAGTATGGTGGCACTGGTGTGCAGAGAGCAATAAATACTGCAGTTATAGATGCATTACATATGATAACAGTGTATCCTGTGGAGGATGAGCATAACCTAACTGATAAGGATGGGAACGTGCTTCCAGATGCATTCCTACTCAAGCAAGGTTCAACACCAAAGGATCTAGCGATGAGTGTGCATAGCGATCTTGCAAAGAACTTCCTCTACGCCATAGATGCTAGGAGCAAGCAGAGGCTTGGGGCTGAGTACAGGTTGAGTGATAGAGATATAATAAAGATAGTATCTGCTAGTAGGTGAGCATTAATGACTATATGCCTAGGGATAGAGAGTACAGCACATACATTCTCATGCTCTCTAGTTGATGAGCAGAACATACTCTCAGATGTTAGGAGCATATACAAGCCACCAGAGGGCTCAGGTATACACCCGAGAGAGGCATCTAGGCACCATGCTGAAGAGTCTGCCAATGTGCTCAGGGAAGCACTTGCTACTGCAAAGGTTAGCATCAAGGATGTTGATGTGTTAGCATACTCTGCTGGTCCTGGACTAGGTCCATGCTTGAGGGTTGGCGCAGTAGTTGCTAGATGTTTAGCATCATACCATGCTAAACCATTGGTGCCTGTTAACCATGCAGTAGGACATGTAGAGTTGGGTATAAGGCTTACACATGCTAGAGATCCTCTAGTACTCCTAGTATCTGGAGGGCATTGTATGATCTTACTCTTCTCAAGTAGGAGATGGAGGGTTATAGGAGAGACTCTAGATATAACACCTGGGCAGCTGCTTGATCAGTTTGGTAGGGAGTTAGGCTTTGCAAGCCCATGTGGAGCACGGATTGAGGAGTTGGCAGCAAAGTCGAGCAAGTACATAAGGCTACCATATACTGTCAAGGGGAATGATGTATCATACTCTGGTCTCTTAACTGCAGCAAAGAAGGCTCTTAGCAGTAATAGGGTTGAGGATGTATGCTATTCTCTTCAGGAGACTGCATTTGCAATGCTTGCAGAGGCTACTGAGAGGGCATTAGCATTCTCACGCAAGGATGAACTCTTGGTGGTTGGTGGGGTAGCAGCAAACAGGAGGCTTGCTGAGATGCTTGCTACAATATGCGATAGACAGGGTGCAAGGTTACATGTTGTACCAATAAGGTATGCTGGAGATTGTGGTGCACAGATAGCATGTACTGGCTTAGAAGCGTACAAGGCAGGGATTATGGTTGAGCCTATGAAGGCGTTTGTGAGGCAGTCATGGAGGATAGATGCTACAGATGTACCATGGAGGGAACAGAGCATAAAGATAAGCAGTTAATCAATGATGATTAGTAATGATCTCTATTATACAATAATAAAATCCAGTTATCTCATCATTACTTACTGCTGTAGATGCATCATCCAAGCAATCATCTTATTACTCCTGCCCTACTCCTGCACCTATTCCAGTTCCTGCTCTAGCACCATCTATACTCTCCTTCCACTTCTTATTGTTCAATACACCAAACTTGTACACCCTACCATCCTTCAACTCAACCACAAGCTTCTTTATAATGAAACCTTCAGTTCTAGTACCTTTAACATCCTGCAATGGTACCTCCAACGCCTTCTTCATGTCCTTACTGAATGTAAGTACCTTTGCTTTGCCTGTATAAAATACAAGGCTCTTATCTGTAAGCACTAGATACCCTGCACCAAGCTTATCCTCACTGCAGTCCTCCTCCATTATAACATTGCCTTCATCATGCATAACTTACCTTTAATTACTCCTTCTAATAAGTTAAACCATGCTTATAAAGAGGGGGGCTGAGGCAGATATATACTTGGTGGAGTGGTATGGAAGGCAAGCAATAAGCAAGGTTAGGAAGAGGAAGCAGTACATGCATGAGATGCTTGATAGGGAGATAAGGATGAGGAGAACCCTACATGAGGCTGAGATGATAAATATGGCAAAGAGGGCAGGGGTTACAACCCCACTTCTCTACTTCGTAGATCCAAATAATGCTGAGATAATAATGCAATATATAGAAGGAGAAGTTGCTAGAGATCTCATCTATCAAGGTGTCAATGTTGGTTGGATAGCAATGATGATGGGTATATATACTGCAAGGTTACATGCAAAGGATATAGTGCATGGAGATCTTACAACATCAAACTTCATAGTGTATAACAATGCTACTACTAGTAGTAATGATAATGCTAGTGCAGATGATGCAAAAAGGCTAGTGCTTATAGACTTTGGTCTATCATTCTACTCTTCAAGGCTTGAAGATAAGGCAGTAGATATTAGGTTGATAAAGGAGGTTATGAGTAGTGCTCATGCTGATGTATTTGATGAGTTATTTAATAACTTTGTTCAGGGCTACTCAAGTGTAGTTGGTAATGAATATGCGAGCAGAATATTAAAGAAGGTTAGGGAGATAGAGAAGAGAGGTAGATATGCTAGGGTTGTATGATGTGATGCTACCTATGCATTAGGATAAATGTTATTGTTTCTACGCTTTGTTAGAGAATGAAATATGCAGGCGAGAGAATATAAGCATGAATGAGCAGTTATAAATTTAACGTGGTTTATGATGATGAAGCAGTTAATGGACGATTACATTCTAGTATGCAATAAAGTACATTGTTCTATAATTTCTGTTATATAACGTCTATTATAGAAGAGGACATCTATAAATATATTGCTAAATATATTTATAGCATACTTTCTAATTTTTAAGAATGAAGTACATAGCACTCATAGGTGTGATAGTTGCAGTGGTAGGTGGAGTGATTGTATCAAGTCTGTATCTAAGTACTGCAAATACTGTTCAGGCACAAGATGGGGGTCATATGGCCCATCATGCAGTGCTTCAGGTTGACATAGACAGAGTATATGCTCCATTTGGACAACCTGGGTTCTTCAAACTACTTGCTGACTTTACTGATATGCAGGTTATGCATGGACATGTTGCAATAAGCAATGTTAACTGTGATACAAATGGTAAGAGTCCATTTGTAGCAGTAATTGCTAATGCAAATGTTGGTGCAGGAAACACTCAGTTGCATATAATCCCATTAGATAGCAGTAACTTAGTTAATGATGTGTCATTCCCAGGCAAGTACTGTACATACCACGTTGACATACATGCTGGAATGGACGGCATAGAGTTCCCAATAACTGATATAGCATTAGCAAATAGCAGTAACTCTGCCCAAAGACCTCACTCAACAGCATCTGCTACAATACATGCTGAGATAGTAAAGATGATGGACTGATATAATAGAGATGATGGAGGGGAGTATTGATGATGCAGAGAAGAACAATTAAATCATATCCATTTATTTTGATGATTGGTATAGCACTGTTACTAACAGGTCTAACCAATGATGCAATGGCTTATGGACTAACTGTGAACCCAGATACACTCAGTATAAATGGAACTGCTACTGCAGAACTATGTGCTGGAACTACATCATTAACTATAACTAGTGTAGAACTAGTAGATCCTACTGGTGCCTCTCATAGTAGTAGTGTAAATGTAGGTACAACACTTAATGCTGGAGATTGTGTAACATGGAATATACCAGATGACTTTTCTTCTACCACACTAAACGCTATTGGGACATGGGTTCTAAGGATCAATACAAATCCAGGCAATCAATTTACTGATGAATTCAATGTAAGCATATTCGTTGTACCAGAGAGTATACTAGGAGCAATAGCAGTAGCAAGTGCATCACTTATAACATTTGCTGGCTACACATTGATAGGTAGGATCAGAAGACATCATAAATAGGCGTATAACACCTTCTTTTCTTTCCTTTTATCTTTATCCTCTCATTTCTGCTTCAATCCAGTTGCAGATTGAAGTATATCCTTATAAGTTCGCCAAAGGCATAAAGTGCTATAGTTGCTCCAAATATTATACCAGTAGTCTCTCCCAACTCTCTAAAGAAGTTCCTGTTGAAGAGCACATGAGAGTATAAAGCGATGTATGCAAGTATCGCTATGGATATCATCAGCGATATTAGGAGTGCCTCAAGTATATCATGGACGATGAAGTATGGTAGAGCAAGGAGTAGTGCAGTTACAACATATGCTATCCCAGTATAGGTTGCTGCAGATGATGCCTTTACTCCTTCAGTCTGCTTTGCCTGGTTGTATGCTGCAGATGCCATAGCGATTGATGCTGCTACACCTGCTATCAACCCAGCTAGACCAGCCTTGAAGGTATCAGTATACACTCCTAGAGTGCCAGCATGTATCCCTGCTATCTCTATGAGAGCATCGGATAACCCTAGGACTGTGAAGCCTAGATACTTTACCCTTCCTTCACTTATATTCTCAACTAGGGAGGATTCATGCTTCTCTTCCTCATCTATTATACCCTCAAGCATCCTCCTATCATCCTCATCCTTCATAATATGCAGCAATCCCTTGTAACCTTCTATGACACTGCTCTCATGCCTCTCAAGCATCCTAACAACGAATGTTATACCCATTATTAGGGCAAGGAACTTCATCATCAATACTTTGATCTTAGGCTCCTTTACTACTATGATGCTATCTGTATACCTCTTCCAGAACTCATAGTGTCTATACTCCTGCTCAGCCATGAGAGCAAGCCTACCCTTCAATGCCTTAGGGATTACAGATGATGATGCTAGAGCATTGTATATGTAGTAATCTGTATACTCATCCCTACAAGCATAGCCAGCAACCTCAACAAACCTATCGTTGTTATTATTATCATTGCTCATACCTATATGTTAGTGTATAGGCTTAATATTCCTAGCCTAGCCTTGATGAATGTAAGTAATGTATTTGAGTAGGTGTATCGCTAGCAGATGTGATGGTGATAAGGGTACTAGAGCCAGAACTGTATGCTCAGTTCTCGGCACTAAGGGATAGGAGTGTTGGGGATATAATGCAGGAGCCTGTAGTTGCTAGTCAAGATAGCACTATTTCGCAGATAATAGGGCTTATGGATAAGCATGATGCATACACTGTCTTCATAGACTTCAATGGAAGGATAGCAAGCATAAACATGAGGGATATACTTGAGTATAGGGATATTGATCATGCAAAGCCATCTATGGTAGGGAAGATAGTACCTCCTCTAGCAAGAACACAGAGGATAGGTTATGCAGCAAGGATAATGGGAGAGTACAGGTTAAGAGCATTGCCAGTTGTTGAGGATGGTAGAATAGTAGGACAGATAACATCTGATGCAATACTGAGGATGGTCAATGCATATGGTATAGACAATGTTAGTGCAGGGGATATAATGACCCCAAACCCAATAATAGTAGATGCTGATAGCAAGATTGCAAGCGCTAGAGGCATAATGATAAGGCACAAGATAGACCATCTCCCAGTTGTTAACGATGGTAAGGTAGCAGGTATACTTACATCAAGGCACTTGCTTATAGCACTTAAGCCTCCAGAGAGCAGCAAAGGTAAGGCAGATATAATAAGCAACAAGACCAGGATGATGGATCTGAAGGTATCAGGCTTGTTTGATAAGCATATAGTTGCATCTGAACCCAACGAGAGTGTTAAGAGTATAGTGAGCAAGATGATCGATAATCGTGTTGCATACACCTTTGTTACTGTCGGTGAGGAGTTGCAAGGGATAATAACGCATAGGGATGTAGTAGGTCTACTGCAGGAGATGGTTAGGGAAGAGATACCACTCTACATAGTTGGTCTCCCTGAAGATCCATTTGATGCTGAATTAGCAAAGTCAAAGTTTGCAACACTTGTAAGGTTGATGAGGAAGGTTGTGCATGATCTCAGCGAGGCTAGATGCAATATAAAGATAAAGGACATGGGAGGGGAGAGGAGAAGGTATGAGGTGAAGGTGAATATAGTAACGTTGAGCGATACTATGAGTTATACAGCAAATGGCTACGATCTAGCAATGATCTTCGATCAGATAAGTGACTCATTCAAGAAGAGGATTGCACATAGGGAGAACAGGGGCAAGGGTGATGCTAAGGGTAGAAGCAGGAAGGGTAGGGAGTCTATAAGGTACAAGGTTGACTTTTACACACTGCCATAACTATAGCCATAGAGAAGAGTCAAGTCAGGATACTTGCTAGACTCATCTTGCTGGTCAAGCCATTATAAGCCTCACATGCTCCATACCCTCATTTGCTTGGAACTCCCTTGTCATATCCTTAACCTTCTCAGCATCCCCCTCTATGACGAAGAGTTCCAAGCACTTCTTGTTCTTCAACTTGCAGTGTAGATGTGTCTTTATTATATCCTCGTAACGTAACTTTATCTTTGTTGACGCTTCATCCTCCTCATCATGCGTAACTATAAGCACGCATCCTATGCTACCTGCCAACCTCTCCTTCTCAATCCTATCTGTTAGAAGCATCCTTATCCCAGCCCTTATGACCTCAGATCTCCCAGAGAACCCAAACTCTTTCTGTAGTTCATCTATCTCCTTAAGCATGCTATCCGTAAGTGATATGCTTACTATCCTAGCCTCCTTTCCTTTTGTTCCTTCCTCCCCCTTCACGCATAATACTTGTTATTATCCATTTATAAGACTTTACAAGTTTAGTTATTAACAAAATACATATATATTAATAACGAGTAATGATATAGCATGGGGATAGATAATAAGAAGGTTGTTATAGGTGCTATTGCTTCTACTGTTGTTATAGTACTTGCTAGTGTTGTTGCTATAACGCTTCAAGGTTCTAACAACAATAATAGTACTAGTAGTGATGTAACCCTCCCAACCTCTGAGAACGTTAGTAGAGATCAACTATTGCAGGATGCAAACAAAGGTAAGAGGCTCAAGATAATGACTACATTCTACCCTCTATACGAATTTGCAAAGGCTGTTGTTGGTGATAGGGCTGATGTTGATCTATTAATCCCCTCTGGTTTGGAGCCTCATGACTGGGAGCCATCTGCAAGGGATCTTGAGAGGTTGAAGGATTATCAGATTCTAATCTATAATAGTGCAATATTCGAACCCTACATAGATAAGGTAAAGGGTTTAGGCTATGATCTGAAGATGGTTGAGGCAGCGAGTGGTATGGTGCTTGATCAGGATCCACATGTATGGCTTGATCCAATACTAGCAAAGGAGCAGGTGAGGATCATACGAGATGCAATAGCAAGTATGGATAGTGATGAAGGTAATAGCAGATACTATGATGAGAATGCAAGAGCATACACTGCAAGGCTTGATGAACTCCATGTAAAGTTTGAAGAGGGGCTTAGGGATTGTGGGAGGAGGGAGTTCATAACGCTTCATTCAGCATACAATTACCTTGTCAGTAGGTATGGGTTAAAGCAGATAACCATTACTGGTATTGAGCCTGAGCATGATATCCCAGCAGGCAAGATAAGGGAGATAGTGGATCTGGCAAAGAGGCATGGTATTGATGTTGTTTATGCTGAGGAAGGCATAGATGATAGATTGGTTAGAGCATTGGCAGAGGAGATAAATGCTAAAGTACTTACACTGAGCCCTATAGAGGTTCTTGATGAGGAGGATCTGGAGGAGGGTAAGACATACATAGCAAAGATGGAGGAGAACCTAGAGAACCTAAGGCTAGGATTAGGATGTAGATGAAGGGTATGGCAATACTGAAGGTTAGGGATCTAAGCGTGAGATATGGTAGCACAAGCATACTTGAGGATGTAAACATGGATGTTGAGCATGGTGATATACTTGGTATCCTAGGCCCCAATGGAGCAGGTAAGACAACTTTATTCAACTCAATACTAATGCTTCAAGAGCATGAGGGTACTGTAAGCATATTCGGCTACTCTAACCATACAAGAAGGTATGTATTACCATTCATTGGCTACCTCCCACAAAGGTTCAGTGTTGATCATAACTTTCCTGCAACTGTAGAAGATCTCATCTATACAGGCCTGATATCTATAAGATATATGCAGAAGAATGCTTATCTGTTAGAGAGGAATGGATATAGATGGAGTTACAATCCAAGGCTTAGCAACAGGGAGAGGATAGATGAGGCATTGAGGATGGTTGGGCTTGAACATGCAAGGGGGAAGAGGATAGGCATGCTATCTGGAGGCGAACTCCAGAGAGCACTTATAGCAAAGATACTTGTTAGCAGGCCTCTCATGCTTATACTGGATGAGCCATTCACTGCACTAGACCAAGATGCACAGACAAAGTTATTCAACATACTCAGTACTCTAAATGAGGAGATGGGTGTAACTATAATACTTGCTGCACATGATCTCATGCTACTCATGAAGCTTGCAAAGCATATAGCATGTATAGATAGGAGGATCTTCTTCCATGGTAGCAAGGCTGAGTGTATTGCAAGTGATCTTCTCAGACTGTACAGTGAGCATGCCATGCATATGCATATGAAAGAGCATAAAGAGATTGGTACTGCTGGATATGTTGGTAGTAGTAGTAGCAACAGTAGTAGCAGTAGTAGTAGAAGTACTGGCTAGTTAGATAAGGAGAGATCTCTTATGCTAGATATACTTGCATATACATTCATGCAGAAGGCACTCATAACAGGTATTGCTATTAGTGCTGCATGTTCAATACTTGGACTATTCCTTGTGCTGAAGCGCTACTCGTTATTTGGAGATGCCCTATCACATGTAGCATTATCTGGTGTTGCTATAGGTCTGTTCCTTAACATATACCCCCTCTGGACTGCCTTGCTAACATCTGTAACAGCATCCCTTGGGATAACAAGGTTAAGGCAGAGCATTAGGATACAGGGCGATGCTTTAATAGCAGTACTGCTCATATTTGGTGTTGCATTTGCAGTACTTCTCATAAGCGCATCTGGAGGTTTCAGGGTTGATCTCTTCTCATACCTCTTTGGTAGCATAACACTGATAAGCAATGAGGATGCACTTATAGCAGTTATAGCATCCCTTGCTATAGTAGCATCTGTGATAGCACTTAAAGATAAACTCTTCTATATGGCGTTGGATGAGAGGCAAGCAAAGATAAGCGGGCTAAACACTACGCTTCTCAACTATATCTTCATGATCATGGCTAGCATAATGGTTATAGTTGCTATGCGCCTAGTTGGCATACTCCTTGTATCATCGCTAATAGTTCTTCCAAACATAGCAGCAATGATGCTTGGAAGGGGATTCAAGACAACCATGCTTATCTCACTCTGCATATCATTAGCATCTGTAATCTCAGGGATAATCACATCTTACTACCTGAACGTAGCTACTTCAGGCATGATAGTCATGATATGTATAGGGATAATGGTATCTATAATCATCTCTAAGCATCTCAAGATACCTAGAAGTGAACAAAACGTGCTAGATGTAAAATGAAAGAGCATGATAGCATATAAATAAGAATTACCAGTACTCAGCCTTGACCTTCTCTATTGCCCGCTCAAACTCTGGGCCCTTCCTTCTAGCATACTTCTCCATAGCAGTAAGAGGTATCCCTCCCAGTGCCCTTGCCAAGCCAGTGAAGAAGTACCTCCTTATAGGATCGTTCTGCCCAACCTTGTGCATGAACTTCATTATGCCATACTTGAAGTTGTGCTGCCAGCACTTGTACATGACAGCAACCTTGGCAGGTGTCATGCTATTCCCTATATCATAGAACTTTGACTTGCTAAGCAACCCTATTGGTACGAATGTCAATGGTGTAACTGTGAACTTTGACTCTGGTTGCTCATGCTCAAGTTCGTGTATAAGCATTACAGTCTCCCAACTATCCTCCTCCTGCTCGTTGTTATCCAGCCCCATTATAAGTGTGAATGCAGGTACCCAGTAGTGCTCGTTGAGAACCTTAACAGCATGCTTTACAACCCAGTGCCACTCACTTGGCTTGAATGGTGCCAACTTCCTATCTGCATACTTTTCTATAAGCCTTATACTCCCAGTCTCAAAGCCACATTGTATGCCTATGTGGTTCTCTGGTCCTGCCCTTATCACCTCTGAGAGTTTGGGTATCAAGCGTTCATCTGCTATTGCTCCAGCAAGTGTGCCATGTGTAGGGTTTGTATGCACAACCCCTGTACTCATAACAGCCTCAAATAACTCTATTAATGCTTCAGTATTAGGCTCCATGTTCTTGTTCTTCCTTGGGTTAAGGCCATAGACGAAGATATCATCGCTATGTATCCACGCATTCCTCAACCCACCCTTCTTTATATTCACCTCTATCTCCTGCTTCACCTTCTCTGGAGGGTAGTATCTTAATGGCCTTAATGTAACCTCGCAGAACTTGCATCCTCTCCCACACCCCCTCATCACTTCTATCATACCATGTATGCTTGGTTCTACTATCTCTGGTATCTCATCAATGCTAGGCTCATCGTTGTAGTGGATGAATCTACCATAGTACTTCCTACCATCTACATCAAAGTCCTTTATTATGACCTTAAAGTCGCTCTTCTTGAATGGGTTTGCAACATCAAACTCCCCATTGATCAATGCCCTAAAGAATGCCCCTGTAACCCCAGTACCATCCAACTCTGGAGCAGTCCCTCCAAAGTCACCCTCTACTATAGCATAGATATCATACTCTTCAATCTTTGCTGGATCATAGTTGTACTGCCATGTACCAGCAGCACCAACAACAACCTTAGCCTTGCTCCCTGTCCTCTCCTTCGCCAACCTTATCCTCTTGTGCAGTTCAGCAGAGTAGAACTCATCATAAGATATCATCTTTCTACCATAGGTGAATGTCATTGTAACAGGACCCATCCCTAAAGGATCCATCTCGTATATTCCAACAACCTCAGTCTCAGGGCCTATAAAGCGCTCAATATGCTCTGGATGCACTACAGCAACCTCATCCCTTGCAAACCCATCCCTTAGGAGCCCAGCCTCTATCTTCCTTAGCCCGTATGGGGCATACCTTGCTATACCATGATCATGCTCTATTGGGTTGCAGATGAAGTCGAATAATACCCTTGGTGTAACCTGATTCTTGAGTATCCAGTACCAGAACCCATCATGTCTATATGGGTCTATTGCTGGTGCACAACCAAAGAACGATGCCAATGATATGCCTCTATATATTGACATTAAGGTTCTATCTGCAGTAAGGACTATCTTTGGCTTGCCCATCTAAAAAGAGTGTATACACGCATGATATAAACTTACACTAGCTATTGATAAGGTGTAATGTTGTAATAATAATAGAAATAATAAAAGGTTATCGCTTCTAGCGCTTGCTCTTCCTGCTATAGTATCTGTATCCTATGAACGCTGCTAACCCTGCAGCAACTGGTGCTACTGCACCAACCATGCTCTCTGGAATTACTTGGAATGTTATGTTCAATGTAGTTACAAGCGTTACACCATTGTTGAAATCTGCCCTAACTATCAATTGGTCTAACATGTCTGGTATAACACAGATTATATAACATAGATTATGGAACTAAAGACCAGTCTCATACTCGTTTAATATACCATCATCATGGTAATAATTCAACAAGATCATCCTTTATTCTCTTCTATTTTCCTTCTTCTACTTCTTCCTACTATTTCTATACTTTGCTAGGCTAGTTCCACCTTCATACCCTGACAAGCCTACCGCTCTTATCCCTTGCATATGCTCCAAACTCATTGCATGCTAGGATATCTCTAGCATCCATCACAGGTCCATCCTTGCATAGAACATATCTGCCTATACAGCATGAGGAGCATAAGCCTATACCACACTTCATGATCCTCTCTAGGCTTGCTTGAGCCTCTAGCCCATACTCATCTACAATCTTTAGAACCTTGAGCATCATCGCTTCAGGACCACATGTATAGACCATATCAAACCTCTCCCCTTTGCTTGAAGCATCTTCAAGCAGAGCCTTGAGCATATCACTTGCATAACCCTTAAAGCCATAGCTCCCATCATCAGTACATACAATAACCTTACCATTGTTACCAACAAGCCTTCTAGCAAGATCCTCAAAGATCACCTCATCCTTACTCCTAGAGCCCATGATGAATGTTACCCTTATCCCTGTTGAGTTGGATAGCATCTTGCAGAGCCTAAGCAATGGTACAAGCCCTGTACCTCCTCCAACCAGAATTACGTTACCATTGCTAGCAGTGAATGCTCTCCCATATGGGCCTCTTAGCCCTATAGTGCTACCTTCATGCATGTTGTATAGAGCAGTAGAGGAGTATCCATGCCTCCTAACTGTTAGTGCTGCATAACCTGCTCTATCATAAGGATCGAGCATAACGCTCATTGGTATCTCATCAACCCTAGGTATCCATACCATTAGGAACTGCCCTGCCCTTGCCTCAGATGCAAGATCATCCTTGAAGATGAGTGTTCTTACAGTTGGACTCTCATCCCTAACCTCCTCTACCCTTACAAGCCTCATCCTATCCTTACCCATACTGCTATCAGTATCTGTGAGCAATACCTACTACCTCCTTTACACTCTTCAAACTCTTCCTTGCTAGATACTCCTTTATACCATCATTAACCTCTTTAAATACATCTAACCATCTATCTCCTATAGCGCTTCCTATCTGCACAGCATGTGCACCAGCAAGCATGAACTCAACTGCATCCCTCCAGTCATATATGCCTCCACACCCTATAACTGGCACCCCTGCTCTATGAAGTTCATATACACATCTTAAGGCTATTGGCTTTATTGCCCTCCCAGATAAGCCTCCAATCTTGTTGCTTAGAACAGGCATGCATGTCTCAGCATCTATAACCATTGCTCTAATGGTGTTTATTGCTGTAACTGCACTAGCACCAGAGTCTATAGCAGTCTTTGCTACTTCAAGCATATCAACCGCACCAAGCCCAAGCTTTGCTATTATTGGTTTGCTTGTAACTGCTCTTATGCCCTTGATTATCCTGCTCACAAGTTCAGGATCATCACCAACCTCTAACCCAACCCTCTCAACATGGGGGCATGATAGGTTGAGTTCATAGCCTATAATGCTAAGATGGTCTAGCCTCTTAACCATAGATACGAACTCATCAACGCTAGAGCCTACAAGGTTCACTACTATAGGTATTCTATAATTATCATGAATGCTCTTATCTTGCATAGTATCTGTACTCTCTTTATCATAACCATACTTACTCAACTCTTGCACAAAGTGATCTACTCCAGGGTTTGCTAGTCCTACTGCATTAACGTAGCCAGAGTCAACCTTCACTATTATTGGACCTTTATACCCTTCCCTAGGCTCTACGCTTATGCTCTTGCTTACAACTGCGCCTGCTCCAGCATCATAAACACGCTTCATAACCTCATATGAGATGCCAAGTATGCCAGATGCTAGTATGGTAGGATTCCTAATCCTTATACCAGCAAACTCTACGCTAAGATCCACAAAGCATAAGCATTGATCGCACTATATAATGCTACATTTTTAATAGGCATTGTAGCAGAGGATGATGATGGTATGAGTAGGTGTAATCTACTCTTGCTTGAGAATGGTATAGTTGCTATAGATGATGCTGATGGATCAACCAAGGTTGTAGATGTATTGAAGTTCAACAGGGAGAGTATGGCTAGAGAGTATAGCATGATCAAGAGTGGGTTGGATGATAGTAGACTCTCAACAATACTCTCATCACTCAAGGCAAAGGGTTACACATCACTTGCATGCAATGATCCAATACTTGTGGATGCTGCTATAAGGCATGGGTTCTCTGCTGTAGAGATGAGTGCTGAGGATAGGTTGAAGGTACAACATAACAAGGTTGCTATAATAGTTGAAGCAGGGCTTGCTGAGGATGAGCAGGATGCATTCCTTGCACTCCATGAGTTTTCAGTAAGTCTATCATCAATCAAGGTTGCAGAGGCATCAGCAAAACCTGATCAGCATATAATCCAGTGCATAAACACAATAGATGAGTTGGATAAGATCGTAAATATAATGGGGGCAAGGCTTAGGGAGTGGTATGGCTTACACTTCCCTGAACTTGATGGTATAGTACAAAGCCTTCCATCATACTGTGATATAGTGCTAAGGTTTGGTAGGAGAGATGCAATTACAGTAGATGCATTAAGGAGCATAGGCTTGCAGGATGAGAAGAAGGTAGATGCTATAGCAAGGGCAGCACTAACAAGCAAGGGAGGTATGATAAGTGATGAGAACCTCATCCTACTCCAGAGGATTGCTGAGGAGATAAAGCATCTCTCAAAGCAGAGGGATGCTCTAGCAAGGCATATGGAGGATGAGATGGCTAGGGTTGCACCAAACCTTAAGGATATACTTGGAGCAACCATAGGGGCAAGGATGATAGCAAAGGCTGGAGGACTTGAAAGGCTAGCATTGCTACCTGCTAGCACTATACAAGTTCTAGGTGCAGAGAAGGCACTATTTAGAGCCTTGAGAACTGGTACTAGACCACCAAAGCATGGCATAATATTCCAGCATCCATCTGTGCACTCAGCACCAAGATGGCAGAGGGGCAAGATTGCTAGAGCAATAGCAACAAAGGTTGCTGTTGCAGCAAGGATAGATGCATTCACAGGGACAAGGGATGATACACTACTTGCAAAGTTAAATGAGAGGCTTGAGGAGATAAGAGAGAAGTATGTAGAGCCAAGGCATGAGGAGAAGGAGGAGGGAGAGAAGAAGAGGAAGGGGAGAGGTAAAGGTAGAGGAGGTGGAGGAGGGGAAGAAAGGAGGGAGAGAAGAAGAAGGAGGAGGGGAAGGAAGAGGTAGGTAGGAAGGTTGATCATACATGCTTGAGGTAGAAGGGGCAGAGGAGAAGGGTATAAAGGTTGTAGAGGTTGGAGGGGAGGAGAGGCTATGCACAAGGAACCTTGCAAGAGGTGTACAAGTTTATGGAGAGCAGTTGATAAACATAGATGGGGTAGAGTATAGGGTATGGGATCCATTCAGGAGCAAACTTGCTGCTGCAATCATCAAGGGTCTAAAGCATCTACCTATAAGTGTCTCTAGTAAGGTACTCTACCTTGGTGCATCAACAGGCACAACTGTAAGCCATGTCTCAGATATTGCATACAAAGGCATAGTGTATGCAGTTGAATCAGCACCAAGGGTTGCAAGGGAGTTGATAGAGAGGGTTGCAAAGCATAGGAGGAACGTTATACCTATAGTTGAGGATGCTAGAAGGTATGAGCACTATCCTGCAATGGCAGGTAAGGTTGATGTAATCTACTGTGATATTGCACAGCAGGATCAGACTGATATTGCAATAGCAAATGCAAAGGCATACCTCAAGGATAAAGGTTATCTTATGCTTATAGTTAAGACCAGAAGCATAGATGTTACAAAGGAGCCAAAGAGCATAGTTGAGGAGGAGGTTGAAAAGTTGAGGAGCAATGGCTTCTCAATAGAGAAGGTCATATACCTTGAACCATTCGATAAGGATCATGCTATGGTTATAGCAAGGTATAAAGGATGAGGAGATAGATGGTTGGTTTACAACCATCATCATATACTTGCAAGCAACGATCTTATAGGCTTCCATGAGTACCTTATGAAACTGAACCTACTGCTTCCATTATCATCCATGCTATCATCATGGAAGTGATGTAATTTAATATCTGATACATCAATTGAGATGAGGTTACTATGAGACTTGCTCCTACTTGAATCAGATGTTCCAGACTCATCCTCTGCTACACCACTGGTAAATAGATACCTTATGAACCTCCTAGTTCTACCATCCGAAGGATAGCCTGATCCAAAGTCCCCATACCTTCTCTTCACACCATCTACAATGCTATCCCTTGTAACCTTTGCCACTATAGATGCTGCTCCAACAAGCACGTTATCCCTATCTGCCTTGTGTGCTGCACTTATCATCATCCCTATATCCTCATCATCAAGCATCCTTGCTATCATAGCACTGAACCTCTCTGGTTTTGTGTCGCATGCATCTACATAAGCAAGTAATGGCTTTAGTTTAGATAATGCAATAGCAAACATCCTTGCCTCTAGAACGTTTAAAGCATGCTCATAAACATACGCATCTATAACCCTAGGCTCTGCTATGCATACTGCAGTTGAACATAACTCAAGTATCTTGTTGTATAGTATCATCCTACTCCTCCTATCAAGCATCTTGGAGTCCTTGACCCCTAGTTCTATCAGCCTATCTATGCTTGATGCATCTATAGCAACAGCAGCAACTACAAGGGGACCTATGACTGCACCCCTACCTGCCTCATCAACCCCTGCTATCCTATTCAACACCAATAGATATGGGCAAGGATTAATTAATAAATCGTTTGTATCTTCATGCATAAATGGTTGGTCTGCTTATTGTATGTATAGATAGATGAATTGATGAATGGGCCTAGGTTAGAATGTTTGCTTTACCATCACTTGTTACTATTATTCCTTCTATCACTTACTATGGATAGAAGTATAGATGCCCCTATTATGCTCAAGGTTGATGCTACAGCAACCTCCTTTGGTATCTCTATATGGAAGCCTTCAAATAGGAACTTAACCCCTAGCAATGCAAGAACAACCCCTAAACCCTTGTTCAGATACTTGAATCTGAATAGCATATGATCAATAAGGAAGTAAAGGGATCTCAAGCCTAGTACTGCTGCTATGTTTGCTGTATACACTATAGTGAAGTCATTGGATATTGCTAGGGCAGCAGGTATAGAGTCTACAGCAAACATAAGGTCGCTAGCCTCTATTGCAAAGAGTACAAGTATGAGTGGAGAGAGGAGTAATGGACTCTTCGTTAGAACAAACCTATTCCCATCGTACCTATCTGCTATAGGTAGGTAGCGCTTAGCAAATCTAACTATAGGATTCCTCTCAATATGTGTTAACTCCGTCTTGTTACCCCATATCTTGACCCCACTGTATATCAGGATTGCAGCGAATATGAAGACTAACCATGGCAATGCTTCAAGTGCTGCAATACCAGCGTATATGAATAATGCTCTCATCACTATAGCACTTATTACCCCTACATAGAGTACTACTGGTCTTGCTGTAACTGGTGTTGCAAAGTAACTGAATATTGCAGCAAATACGAAGAGGTTATCAACGCTTAACGACTTCTCAAGCACGAATATGGTGAAGTAGTCTAGAACATCAGATGTTTGATACTCATAACTTAGAGATACTCCAAACGCTACCCCAAAGCCTATCCATACAATGCTCCAGATTGTTGACTCCTTGATGCTCATCCCATGCTTCCTCTTCATCCCTACAAGTAGATCAACTGCTATAAGCACTGCTACTATTATATGGAACTCTAGTAGTGTTAGAGAACTCAGCATCTAGCCATCTCCAACCTCCTTGCTTACATACACATCCATCACTATATCTATACGTTACCTACCTTACTTTATCCCATTTATCATTTATTGTGTTTAGCAGCATTAAAGGAAGGGCATCTCTATTATCCCTGTTAACCTCTATCACAATGGATGCCATCTCCCTGTACCTACTGATGATCCAATGCTTGAACCTCTTGTGTATAACCACTATAGCAGCATACTTGCTACTACTATTGCTAATAGCATCAAGCAATGCTCTCAGAGCATCTACAATATCTGATGAGAGTAACTCCATAGGTCCTATCTCATCAAACACTACAACTTTACTATTACTATTAATAGCCCTTAGGAGCATCATAGCAGCAATCCTACACCCATCAAGATCAACACTATACTTACCTATCCTAGGACCTTCAATACCTCCTCCTACTCCTGCTG
>VAPR01000103.1_pt1 | contig 57687 bp, 58 predicted proteins | sample 3380701 | NCBI WGS metagenome assembly VAPR01 (sample SAMN11536904, study PRJNA540576) | hot springs metagenome | isolation source: hot spring wet sediment | place: Spain: Lobios | collected 2014-01
CCGAAATGAAGAAATAAGCTCCCTTAACCTAAAACCAAACTCCCTCCTAAAATACTCCCTAGTGGTAACTATGTAGCTTGCTCTAGCATTGGGAAATCGGTGTACGTGTCTGAGTCTAGAGGCAAGCTCTTCTGAACTTGCTTCCATCAATATATCCCTTATGCACTCAAGAGATCTAAGTCCCATTCTTGCACTTGCACCTGCAGTAAACACACAGAAAACAAACTCTTCAAATATCCTTCTGTCATCCCCACTCCTCCAAACCTCCCTAAACTCGTTTAGACGTGCCTTTATCAGGTGCTTTTTACGGACATAGCTTTGCATTAGATCCTCATAGATCTTTTCATTCATGAAAAACCCCAGAGGTTAAACGGATTGTATAGCCAGATTACAGACTTTATTTAGGATATATGGTAAGCTCGTCACCCGCAATCAGCTTACTTGACTTAAGCCTATTCCATCTTTTGATATCTGATACAGATACATCATACCTAGAGGCAATATCCCAGAGCGTATCCCCTTTTCTAACACGGTAGCTTATAGCCCTTCTAGTTGTCCTCCCACTAGTACCAGCGGGTATCTTAAGCACCTGACCCACTCTTATAAGAGAACCCCTAAGACCGTTTGCCCTCTTTATAGAGGAAACACTTACCCTGTAGCGTGAAGCAATCTCTGAGAGAGAATCACCGGGCTTTACCCTGTATTTTATAGTTCCCCTTGCTATTGTAAACTTGGGAAGCTTTGAGAGCTCTATGTATCTGGAGGCTACAACACCTGCATACCCTACCGGAACCTTTATCTCATAATCTCCATAAGGGGGAGTAGCTCCCCTTATCAAACTGGGATTTAAATCCCTTAGCACCCTGTAGTTTAGACCTATAACCCTTGCTATGTCTTTTAGGCTTTTTTGAGGTGGAACCTTTACCCTCTCAAAAGATCTAGGTTCCTGATAGTCTATACCGTAAAAACCGTATTTTTCAGGGTTTTTTGCAATTATCAAAGCTGCCATTAGCTTTGGAACATAATCCCTTGTCTCTCTTGGAAGTGCATACTCAGAAATCTCCCAGAAATCAGCCACCTTGTACCTCTCTATTGCTTCAAGAACCCTCTCCTCACCTGCATTGTATCCAGCAGCAGCCAGTTCCCATGACTGAAACATGTTGTAGAGATCACTTAGATAATTTGCTGCTGCTACGGTAGACTTCTCCGGATCCATTCTCTCATCAACCCACGAATCAACCCTCAATCCGTATCTTAGAGCGGTAGACTTTATAAACTGCCAAGGACCAACAGCTCCCTTATTTGACTTCGCTCTAACATTAAAACCACTCTCTATCATCGCAAGATAAACAAGGTCAGCAGGCAACCCCTTTTCCTCAAGAATCCTTTTCATCATAGGAAGGTATCTTCCAGAACGTGAAAGCCAGTTACTAAAAAAACCCCGGCCGGTAGTCTGAAAATAGTTAATAAATCTCTGAACTTTGCTATTTAAAACCACAGGAATATCGTACTCGGTTTCAGGAACAAAATGTGGTAAATCCTCAATAATCATCTTTCTTAGAAGGAAAAAGTCATCGTACATCTTCCAGACCTGGGAGCTGGGATGAAGGATAAAGAAATTTGGCCTCGTCATCTCTGAAGAAAAGCTGCTGTCTTTCCTTAAGAGAACCGACTCCTGATGTGGAGAAGCCTCCTTCCTAGATTCCTCCACAGGTTTATCCAGACCCCTTATCTCTTTGCTAGGCAAACTGTTGTTGCTATAAGAGGGGTATTTAGCGCATCCACTTAGAAGCAAAACAACAAGGGGAAGGGTTAGGAACAACTTAGAAAACATCGGCTTTCTTTTTTATCACAAATGAACTCCAAAGTCAACTACAGTCAAGTTAACTTTTTGTGGGAAAAAAGTTCTTGAATATTTGGTATAAGCTCAGCATAATTAAGAATTCCTGGTAGCTTTCATGAAGCTAAGACTTTATCTTATACGTACAATTACGCTTTTTACCGTTTTAATATCTCTTACTGTATACAGCAGTGCGAATCAAAGGGTTGTACGAATCTCAAAGATCAGGATAAAAGGTGCAAAGGCTGTATCTTTAAAAGAGATAAAAGAGAATATGGCAACTGAGTTTCCCTCCATAAAACCATGGATAACCCGACCTGAATTTGATGAAGAGGTTCTTAAAGACGATATGGTTAGAATCGAGAGGCTTTACTCAAAATACGGCTACTATGACGCCCATGCAACCTACAAATTAAAATACAATAAAGAGAGAGACAGGGTAGAAATAACCATAAACATAAAGGAGGGAAAGCCCATTATACTTGAGGAGCTAAATCTGGATATAAGAGGGGAGATAGAAGATAGACTTAAAAAGGAGATCTTAGAGAGTATACCCATAAAGGTAGGAAAGCCCTTTTCTGCTGTATCCTATCAGGCAACAAAGGGCACCATATTAGATATCCTGTCTGCAAACGGTTATCCAAAAGCAACAATAGAGGGAGAGGCACTGATAAACAGAAAACACAAGTGGGCACACGCAACCCTTATTATAGATCCAGGTCCGCTTTACAGGTTTGGTGAAATAACAATAACAGGAAACAAGGAAGTGGAGGAAGAGGTAATAAGAAGAGAAATTACCTTTAAAGAAGGAGACATCTATTCCACAAAGCATCTAAGTGATACACAGGCAAGGATATTTCAACTTGGTTTGTTTAGCTCTGTTGTAATAGATACAAAATTTAACGAGAAACAACACAGAGCAAATATAAACATAAGGGTAAAAGAAAGAAAACTCGGTACCCTAAAGATAGGTGTTGGATATGGAACAGAAGACCTCCTTAGAGGGCAACTGGTATGGACACAAAGGAATCTATTTGGAGGAGGCAGAAAGCTTGAGGCATCAGCAAAGCTTTCATTTATCACACAGAGATTTGAAACACAGTTTAGCCAGCCCTACATAGCAGGAAAAAGGTCTGAGTTTACAGGTAGTTTCAACCTGCAACGTGATATCCTCCCAAGCTTTTCATCCGATAGCATAACAGGTAGCGCCGGCATAAAGAAAGGCTTTTTAGATGTTTACAGTGCATTTGGCACCTTTAACGTTCAAATATCCAAACTATCTGATATCTCGAGTGCAACCGAGGAATTTATAAGGGAAAATAACTTTTTTTTAACCTTCTTTAACTTTGGGCTGGAAAGAAACACAACAGACAGCATACTAAACCCGACACGTGGAACACTGCTAACCACCAACCTTGAAACATCCTTTAAAACACTTGGCTCGGATGTTAACTACCTAAAGGGCTTTGCAGAAGCCAGAGGTTATAAAAAGATATCAAAGCTAGTTCTTGCAAAGAGACTTGGGATTGGGTTTATAGAGCCATTTGGAACGACAAGAAGGTTTGATATCCCTTTATTTAAGAGGTTTTTTGCTGGAGGAAGCACAAGCATGAGGGGTTTTCCCTTTCAAAAGCTTGGGCCCCTTGATGAGAACAACGAACCGGTAGGGGGAAACTCAATTCTGCTGGGAAGTTTTGAGCTCAGGTTTCCCATTTACCGAAACTTTGGGGGAGTAGCCTTTCTTGACTACGGAAACGTCTTCCCGAAAGAGTTTGATATCAGGCTGGATGAGTTAAAGTACGCTGTAGGAACAGGGCTAAGATACAACACCCTTATAGGTCCCTTGAGGATAGATATAGGATATGCACTTAATCCAGAACCCGGTATCGGCAGATTCCAGTTTTTCCTAAGCATAGGTCAGGCATTTTAACCTAAATAGGTTATACTTAAGCACGTAATGAGCTTTTTTAGAGCCTTAACAAAGACCCTGGGTGTTGTTTTACTGTGTTTAATTCTTATACTGCTTTCACTCTATGTTTTTGCAAAAACCCAGTTTTTTAGAGACACCGTTAAAACCCTTATAGAAAAAACCGTATCCAGTTCAACAAACCAAACCCTAAGAATCGAAAGTGTAGAGATTGACATCTTTCGCAAAATAACGTTAAAGAACGCCTCGTTTACGATAGATGATAAACCCTTTATACATGCCCAGGAAGTATCCCTAAAGTACTCACTTCCCCTGCTTCTGGATAGCTCAACACTGCTTAGCAAAACACTTCTGCTAAAAGAGATCTCGATTAAAAGTGCAGAAGCAAACCTGATTCGCTATGAAGACGGCTCATGGAATCTGGAAAGAATAGGGAAAGAGAGAAAAAAAGAAAAAGATTCTTTGGAAAAGAAAGAACCGTCCAAATGGAGTATAGTGCTTCAAAGTGCTCTGTTAAAGGATATAAGGGTAAAAATAGAAGATAAGGGTAAAAATAAAACCACAGAGATTAACATCCCGGAGATGCTGGCTTCCCTTAAGCTGTTTAACATAACAAACAGGATAGAGGCAGAGATAAAAAGGGCAACTCTTGATGTAACATCTCCCACAAGAATCAATATAACCGGGCTCTCAACAAAAACCATATATACGAAAGATGGGATAAAGATAACCAGACTGGAAAGCAAGGTAAACGACGCAAATATTCAGGTAAAGGCAGAGCTTAAAAATTTAAAGAACCCTGTCTTTGCATTTGATATATCCTTACAAGGATACAGATTTAAACACGGCCTCCTAAATGCAGAATTACTTGGGGAAGGGAAATACGGAGACAACGGTAACCTAACAGGTTACGTAAAGGTAAGGATCCCAGAGTCCGAGATAATGGGGAAGAGGTTTGAGGGTTCACTAGAAGAGATAAAGCTTATGGGTCACCTAATAGAACTACAAAACGGTTTTATAAAGACCGATTTCGGACAGGTCCTATTTAAGGCTCAACTGGAACCAACCAGGATACTTACAAAGAAAGGGGTAAATACACTCAAATCAAGTTTAACAATTAAAGGCCTTGACATATCAAAGCTTCCCCATTTTGCCAGAAACCAACCCAGCACCGGAATCATAAACGGTAAGCTTGTTTTAGCCGGAAGGTGGAAAGATACAGAAGACATACAGATTAACGCAAATATAGCCAATCTAACGCTAGAAGGTAAGAAACTCGGAAAGATAGGGGTAAGTGGGGATCTAAAGACGACAAGAGAAAAGGTAGATTTTAATCTTACCCCTGTTTTAGATAAACTCAACCTAGCCCTTATACTTAGCAACGAGACACTTACAACCCAGATTGATTCGAAGCTAAACATAAGGGGTTCTTTTCCGTTAAAGAGAGATCCGCTGGGGGGTCTTGTTGCTTATGCCGATATAGTCTCTCTCAGACAGAGAAACCCTGAGCTGGGTAATATAGATATTCAAGGGAAGGTAGAGATTAAAGAGTTAAATTTAGAACTAGATATAAGCTCCAAACTGGAAAACCTAAACCTATCCGGGGTTTTAAAAAACAACCGATATAAAAGCAGCCTGAACTCCGACATGGAAATAAAAGCCTTTTTACCGCTAAAAAAGAAACCCCTTATATCCAGTACCTCGTTTTCCGTAAGGGGGAAAATACATCCATCCAGTATATCGGGGATAGAGATAAGGGAAGGAATTGTAGAGGCCGAATACAGAGAAGATATACTTAACCTAAAAAAACTTACCCTTCTATCTGATCAATTTACCATAGAGGCACATGGAACCGGACAAAGGGAAAAGAAGATCAACCTTACGTATGAAATGGAGATTAAAGACCCATCCCTGGTCTCAACTCTCTTTCCCCAGACAGGGGTAAAGGGTGTATTAAAATCCTCAGGAACAATACAGGGAAGCATTCTAAACCCTGAGGCTACATTTACAGCCAAGGTTTCAAACCTAAGGTACAGAAAGAGCATAAGGACAGAGCTTATCGAGGTTAGTGGAAACGTGCTTTTTAACCCCGAGAAGCTAAAGCTACGTATAGAAGGAACCCTAAAAGAGATAGCTGTAAATAACATCCCACTAAAACAGGCAAGAATTAGCCTAGAAACGCGGGATAAACTCCTAGTTGGAAAACTGATTGTGCTACAGGATGAGCTAAGAAGCTATACGGTTGAGCTAGAAGCAGAAGACCTTTACGAAAAAGAAAAAAACATAGAGATAAAAAAAGCACTTTATAGGTTTGGGGACAAGGTGGTTGAAAACAGGGAACCAGTACAAATAAAGCTCTATAAAGGGAAAATAACCATTAAAGCGCTTAATCTTTTTTACGAAAACAACTCTATAACTGGCAACGCTGAGATAGACTCTGGTGGCAGCACAGAGATAGCCCTATATTTGAATCTTGGAAACCTGATGGGTGTATCAGAGGTCCTAGACCTCAAAGAGCCCATAAAGGGAAGTATAGTTGGTAACCTTGGACTTAGAGGAACTTTATCTAATCCATATATGGAAGCCAATATAAACCTTTTAAACATAGCATTTAGGGACTTTAATGCTGACAAAGCACAGATTGAAATCTCATACTCAAAGAGGAATTTCCTTGCCAGAGCCCATGCAATTAAAAACTCCAAAGATATCCTCACCTTGGATGCAAGAGCAAACTTAAACCTTAACCTTATGAGCATAAAAGAGAGTGTAAACACAGCAGTATTTGATATAAAGTTAAGCTCACAGGGCTTTGAGCTAAGTCCACTTGCAAGCTTAAGCGCTGAGCTAGAAAAAATGCAGGGAGAAGCTGTTTTCAATCTAGAAATAGGAGGAAGCACCGCAAATCCAGAGGTAAATGGCTCCATGAGAATTCAAGAAGCAATGTTAAAACCCAAATCCCTTAAGAACGAGATATATGTAACAGATGCCCTACTTGAATTCCAAGGACAAACAGCAACTCTAAAAACACTTAAAATACTGACAAATAAGGAAGGTTACGGCCAATTTAACGGAGAGGTTAATCTTAAAAGCTTAACCTACAGAGTAGAGGGAAAACTTAATAGATTTCTTATCAGATCAAAGAGTGTTACAGGTAGCCTGGAAGGAGATATAAAACTCGAAGGAGAAAGGAAAAGGCTCTTTGCAACAGGTGATGTTAGCGTATTAAAAGCTGTGGTAAGGATACCAGAGCTACCTTCAAAGGAATTGGAAGATATAAAGTTTGTGGATGAAGAAGAGGAAGAAATAGTTATTGAGGTGGCAAAGGAAAAGAGCTACTTTAAAGAAAACGTAGGCATGAGAATAAACATCTCAATCCCTGGAAACTCATGGGTAAAAGGACAGGGTGCCAATATCGAAATAAGAGGGCAGGTTCAACTAACCAAGGAGTACGGTGAGTCAGTCATCCTAACCGGAAACATAGATACCGTAAGAGGAACGTACGAATTCATGGGAAAACTCTTCAGAATAGAGGAAGGGAAAATAAGTTTCAGGGGGACACCTCAGATTAACCCTTTTCTGGACTTAAAGGCAAGCTACAGGGTTTCAAACGTTATTGTTTTTGTAAACATAAGCGGAACCATGAAAAAGCCCGTCCTAAACCTCTCAAGCGACCCACAGATGCAGGAAACAGATATACTCTCGTATCTGGTTTTTGGAACCTCTTCTGACAAACTCGGCCCTGGACAGAGGACATCTCTTCAAGAGAAAGCTGCAGAGGTCTTTGCATTCATGGCCGCAGGTGAGCTTAAAGATATTATAGGAGATAAGTTTGGACTAGATATAATAAGCATAAAGGGAGGAGGAGCCGGATTCGAAAGCACCCAGATTGAAATTGGTAAATACCTGACAGAAGACCTCTATGTAGCATACGAAAGGGGCCTTACTTCAAGTTCAACCCTTCACTCTGCAACCCCTGAAATCGCAAATCAGGTAAGGGTTGAATACAGGATCTTTGACTTTTTAACCCTTGAAAGTAACCTCGGAGGTGTAGAAAGCGGAATTGATGTTTTCTTTAACTTTAATTACTGAATAACCACTAACTTCTTAAAACCCTTTTAATGCCCCTTACAGCCTGCATTATTCTCTTTTCATTCTCAACAAGGGCAAACCTGACGTAGCCTTCCCCTTCGCTGCCAAAACCTATTCCGGGAGAGACTGCAACCTTTGCCTTTTCTATAAGCAGTTTGGAAAACTCAAGAGAACCCATTTGCTTAAATCTATCGGGTATCTCAGCCCAGACAAACATGGTGCCCTTTGGCTTTGGTATTTTCCAGCCTATTCGTGAAAGTCCCTCTATGAGTTTATCCCTTCTTGACCTGTACGTTTCTCTTATCTGTTCCAAGCAATCCTGGGGGCCATTTAAGGCCAGTATAGCTGCTATCTGAATCGGCTGAAAAATACCGTAGTCTAGGTAACTCTTTATTCTTCTTAACGCTGCAACTATCTTTGGGTTACCCACCATAAAACCCACACGCCATCCCGGCATGTTATAGCTTTTAGAGAGAGAAAAAAACTCAACCCCCACCTCCTTTGCCCCTGGCACTTGAAGGAAACTTGGAGCCCTGTACCCATCAAAACAAAGATCAGCATAAGAAAAATCGTGTACCACTATAAGCCCTGCCTCTCTTGCAAGTTCATATATTCCCCGAAAAAACTCTATGTCCACAACGGTTGTCGTAGGATTGTGGGGAAAGGAGATAATCAATGCCTTCGGCTTCGGCCATATATCCCTTATAGCCCTGTCAACAGCCTCTATAAAGTTGAGATCACCCCTAAGCGGTACCCCCCTTGCATCAGCCCTTGCTATAATCACAGAATAACTGTGGATTGGATAGGTTGGGTTTGGAACCAACACCACATCCCCTGGTGATAGTATCGAGAGCATAAGATGGGAGATCCCTTCCTTTGAGCCTATGGTTACTATGGCCTCACTTTCAAAGTCCAGCTCAACCCCAAAGTTTCTCTTATACCAGTTACAGATTGCAAGCCTTAACTTTGGAATACCTGCTGAGGCTGAATACCTGTGGTTCCTCGGGTTTCTGGATGCTTCAATCAGTTTCTCTATTATGTGCTTTGGGGGGGGTTGATCAGGGTTTCCCATTCCCATATCAACTATATCCTCGCCCCTGGCCCTTGCCTTTGTCTTTAGCTCATTAACTATGCTAAACACATAGGGGGGAAGTCTTTTAATAAGCGAGAAATCATCTAAAAAATCCTGCATCTTTTATCCTCTAGCTTGTTGTTTTAATAATTTTATTATAATACCGCTTAATCTCAAGGATTCTGGAAAAAAAACACACCCTTATGGTAGAATGAGTGTGAAATGAAGAGAAGAAATCTCCAAATCCTTATGGTTCTTCCTTTCCTCTTTTCCTGTGCACTGCTTCCCAAAAAAAGCATTCAAAAAGATAGTCTCTATAAAAAAGAGGGCTACATTACAGAAGGATATTCCCAGGTTGGCATTGCCTCTTGGTACGGAATAGAGGAACACAACAGGCAAGCAGCAAGCGGTGAACGCTTCAGCATGCACGCTTACACCGCTGCTCACAAAACCCTGCCCCTTGGAACAATGGTAAGGGTTACCAATCTGGAAAATGGTAAAGACGTTATAGTAAAAATAAACGATAGAGGTCCATTCGTTGAAGGACGTATAATTGATCTTTCCTATGCAGCAGCAAAAGCTATCGACATGATAAGGGATGGAACCGTAAAGGTAAAGATAGAGGTAATCTCGTCCCCACAAAGGGAAGGCAACTACTTTGAGCCCCTCTACACAGTTCAGGCCGGTTCGTTTGTACACAGACAAAACGCAATAAACCTGAGGGAAAGACTTGCAAATCTCTGGAATGACGTCAGGGTAGAACCAATCGAGATAGGGGGTGACATACACTATCGGGTAAGGATAGGTCGCTTTAAGAAAAGAGAAGATGCAGAAAAGGTATCTTCAAAATTAAAAGAAGAAATCGGATACAGGGGAAAAGTTATACTTGAGTAGGAATAATGAAACTAGCCAGTACAGATGAACAGCTCAAAAAACAGGATTTTTTCAGGATAACGCAGAGAAAGGTAGGTATAGAGAGTGTTCTAAAAAGGGTTATAGAACCCGAATCCGGAGCAACCGTGGTTTTTATAGGAAGTGTAAGAAAGCACTCACGTGAGAGAGAGGTTCTGTACCTAGAATACGAAGTGTATAAGAAAATGGCCTTAAAAGAGTTCAAAAAAATAGCTCAAACCACAAGAAAGAAGTGGAATGTAAATCATATAGCCATAGTACATCGCATAGGCAAGGTAGAGCCTGGGGAGGTAAGCGTTATAATCGCTGTTTCCTCTCCTCACAGAGCAGAAGCATATGAAGCATCCAGATTTATAATAGAGATGCTAAAAAAAAGCGTTCCGATATGGAAGAAAGAAGTGTGGGAAGGTGGCCAAGAATGGATTCACGGCTCCTAACAAGAGGTGGAAAACCCTGTACAGAAGAGAAGTTTGGGACAATTTGACATTTTAATTCTGCTTCTTTATCTTTATCTTGGCTGTTTTTGGTTAAACCGCTTGGATCCTCAAAAGGAGGACCGAGACGGAGGTTATTTTTGGTGCACACAATAAAAATAGTAGGACGGAACGGGTGCCGTACCGAATCAGTTTAAGCAAAGGAAAGCCAGCAAGGGGTAGAAACTCCAGCTGGTTTTTTTGTTATTAAGCACCTATTAAGATGAAGAAAGTCACAGTTCCCTCACTCTACAGCATGAAAAAAAGGGGAGAGAAAATAGTAATGGTTACCGCCTACGATGCTACAACTGCAAACATAGTTGATGAAGCTGGCGTTGATGTGATACTTGTAGGAGATTCACTTGGAAACGTAATCCAGGGGTTACCAAATACTCTCTCTGTAACAATGGATGAGATGATATACCATGTAAAGATTGTATCTCGCGGGGTAAAACGTGCACACCTTTGCGGAGATATGCCGTTTATGTCGTATCAAGTTTCCAAAGAAAGGGCAATAGAGAACGCCGGAAGATTCGTAAAGGAAGCAGGGGCAGAATCGGTAAAAATAGAGATAAACGAGAACTACCTTGAAACGGTAAATGCAATATCTAGGGCCGGAATCCCGGTTATGGGACACATAGGGTTGTGCCCTCAATCCATACACCTTACTGGAGGATATAAGGTGCAGGGCAGAGAAGAAGGTGAGGCCAGAAGGCTACTTGAACTGGCAATTGCAGCAAAGGAAGCTGGTGCTTTTTCTCTCGTGCTAGAGAGCATTCCCAAAGAACTTGCAAAGAAAATAACCGAATCCATTGATATCCCAACCATAGGAATAGGAGCTGGACCTTTCTGTGATGGACAGGTACTGGTTATAAACGACCTGCTTGGTATCTCTCCGGAACCGGTACCACGATTTGTAAAAAAATACGCAAACCTAAGAGAGATAATGTTAAGGGCAATAAGGGAATTTGCTCACGAAGTAAAGGAAGGAACCTTTCCAGATGAAGAGCACTCCTATAACTGAGGGGAACAGTGAAGGTAGTAAATAGCATAAAAGAGATGCAAAACCTGGCAAATGAAGCAAAAAAAGCGGGGAAAAAGATCTCTTTTGTCCCAACAATGGGTGCCCTCCACAAAGGCCACCTGGAGCTAATATCGGAGGGAAGGAAAAGAGGTGATCTCCTCGTTGTAAGCATCTTTGTCAACCCCACCCAGTTTGGACCAAATGAAGACTTTAACAGATACCCTAGAGATATAGAAGGGGATTTAAAAAAGGCCAGGGAAACGGGTGTGGATGTTGTCTTTACCCCAACTATCGAGGAGATGTACCCAGAAGGCTTTCAAACCTATGTTGAGGTAAGCAAGCTTCAGAATCACCTCTGCGGTATTTTTCGACACGGGCACTTCAGAGGTGTAGCAACAGTGGTGCTAAAGCTGTTTAATATAGTAAAACCCGACGTTGCCATATTTGGAGAAAAAGACTATCAGCAGCTAAAAATCATCCAGAGAATGGTAAAAGACCTGAACCTGGAGATAGAGATCGTCGGTTTCCCTGTTGTAAGGGAGGAAGGTGGCCTGGCCTGTAGCTCCAGAAACTCCTATCTCTCCCACGAGGATAAAGAGTGTGCAAGCACAATCTATAGAGCACTTCAAGAAATGAAAATTGAGTTTGAAAGAGGGCAACTCAGCGCAAGGGAAATTACGGAGAAGGGAAAGAGGATTCTAAAAAGAGCAGGGATTGAAGAAATAGATTATATAGAGGTATGCGATCCTGAAACCCTTGAAAGCAAGCAAAGGGCTACCAAGGGAGATATTGTAGCCGTAGCGGTAAGAATAAAGGGGGTAAGGCTTATTGATAATATAAAACTCTAAAGGAGGGTACAATGGAGAGGCTGCTGCTTAAATCAAAGATTCATAGAGCAACCGTAACGGAGGCAAATGTTGACTACGAAGGCAGTATAACAATTGATAAGGAGCTTATGGAAGCTGCGAACCTGTTTCCCTACGAACAGGTACATGTATTTAACGTTACAAACGGCCACCGATTCATCACCTATGTTATAGAGGGAAAACATAGCTCAGGTGAAATCTGCGTAAACGGAGCAGCTGCTCACCTTGCAAGGAAAGGAGATATACTGATTATCGCAAGCTTTGCCTCTTACAATGAAGAAGAATGTAAAAGCCATGAGCCCACCCTAGTCTATGTAGATGGTATAAACAGGATAACGAAGTTATTAAAACCCACTTCTAACCCTAAGAAGCTAAAGGTTGCAAAAAATTCAGGCAGGAATCTATAGAAGTATCTAATACAACCCAAAATGACTCACAAATAACATTATTATTGACAGAAGCAATTTGTGAGGTTATAAATGTTAGCAATGTTAAAGAAAAATTAAGAAAAAGTGATAATAAAACCAGTAAAAGATATGATAATATGTAGGTTATCATAGGTGTTTTTCACCATATTGGAGTCCAAAGCAATTAATTCATCAGATGGAGTATTGGTGATATGAAAGCAGTGATACTTGCAGCAGGTAGAGGCAAAAGGCTCTATCCGTATACTAAGTATATACCCAAATGCCTGCTCGACATAGGTGGGGAAACCATACTTGAACACCAGCTTAACAACCTAAGGGACTGTGGTATAAACGAGGTGGTTATCGTAGTGGGATTTGGATTTGAAAAAGTAGAGCACTTTTTGAGAAACTATGACAATCTTGGAATCAGGATAAAGACACTTTACAATCCCTTCTACCAGACAACAAACAGCCTTATTTCCTTATGGATTGCAAGAAGTGAGATGAACGATGATATAGTCGTTATAAACGGAGACGACATATTCGAGATTGAGGTACTAGAGCAGGCCATAAGCGTAAAAGACGCAAAGATATGTCTGCCTATTAAAAGAAAGCCAAGTTACGAAGAAGAGGATATGAAGGTGGTTATACGAGGTGATAAGATAGTGGAGATAGGAAAGACACTAAATGCCCTCCCCTCGGCTGAGTCAGTGGGGATTAGGGTGTTTAAAGACACTGGAGTTGAGCTCATAAAAAGGGCTCTTGAGGAGGAAACAAGAACCGCAGGAGCTGAGAAGAAGTGGTATGTATCTGCGATCCAGAGGCTTATTAAAAACGGATACAAGATAAAGTACCTCGACATAAAAGACCTCTTTTGGATGGATGTTGACTATCCTAGCGACCTCTTTAAGGCCAGACTTAACTCAAGTAAACTGCTGAGGAAGGCATACGAAGAAAGGATGCTTCAGGTAGTTGAAACAGGCCAGTAATATGGATCATGCAATACTTGTAGCAGCCGGTACCGGTATAGATAAGGAGAAGCTGAGTTTCTTTCCCCCAAAAATTCTTTGTGGAGTTCCCCAACTTCTCAGGTTAATTATCACGGCTGAGAGGATAGGAATAAGAAAATTCACCATAATAGTTGAGGAGGAGGACTCCTCTCTAAAGGAACTTGTAAGAAAAGATAAACGTATAAAAAGTGAGATTGTGTGGCATAAACTTGGCTCTTCTGTAAAGCTAGAGGAAAAGCCCTGTCTTATACTGCAGTCAAATCTTGTTATAAACACCCTTGCCTTATCCAGCCTGTTAAATTGCAGTGTAAAAAGCAACGAAATAGCCATGCTTGTAGAAGAAAGCAAAGATGCATGGGTAAAGACACGAGGAAACATAGTGGAGGAGGTATTTCTAGAGGGGGGAAAAGCAGTTGGAGCCTTTGTAGCTTACGGAAACCTCCTGGAAAAATCCATTCTAAACTCCCTTTCCCTAAAAAGCTGGGTGGAAGAACTTGCTGGCAGAGAGGGAGTAAAGGCTGTAAAGGTATCGGATGGATACTGGATGAGGCTTTCTTCCAGCGAAAACTCGGTAAAGAAAGCCGAAAAACTGCTATTCTCTTACGTTGGGAAGACAGAGACGGGATGGATATCCAGAAACATTAACAGCAAGATATCCATTCCAACAAGCAAGCTTCTTGTACGTACCCCACTTACCCCAAATATGATAAGCGTTACGATAAACCTGATAGGGATGCTTTGTGGTCTCTTTTACGCTCTGGGCCATCCGGTAATCGGTGCACTTTTTCTGCAGATAGCAACCATACTTGATAGGTGTGATGGTGAAGTAGCAAGGGTTAAGCTAATGGAAACAAAACGCGGGCAGTGGATAGATACGATCTGTGATCAGCTAACGATACTTTCCTTTATAATAGGAGTTCCACTTGGTTACTACCGAATCTCTGGAAATCCCTGGGTTCTAGCACTGGGAGGTCTAAACCTGACGATATTTTTGTTCTTTGTTATATGGTCTTTTTACTTTCTCATCAAATACACAAACTCTGGAAGCCTGGTTGCCTATTTTAACGTAGATAAAATAATAGGGGAGGAAAACAAAAGCCTTATACGAAGATTAATAGTCCTTATAAGACCAATGGCAAGAAGGAATTTTTACTCATTGAGCTTTCTGATTCTGGCAATTATTGGAGGATACCCCCTAGTGCTGGGAACCACATCAATAGCTTTAATCCTCTTTCTGGTTCACCAGATTGAAGACATAATAAAACTAAGAAGGTTAAAACCAGCAAACGCCATGTAAAGGGGAGGAAGATATGAAGAGTCTGGATAGAGGTTTAAAGCACCTGGAAGAAAACAAATCATATAAGTTCAGCCTACAGGAACCACCTCCAAAGGAGTACGTTTCAAAGCCCATATCCGCTTTTATTAACTGGGTGGAAAAGCTAAACATCAGGTACTCTGTATTTGGCAACCCACCGTTTTACGACAAATCCCTATTTCCCTGGGTTGCAGAGGTAGAGAAAGAGTGGAAAACAATCAGAAAAGAGCTAGAACAGGTCCTAAAACGCAAGGAGGAGTTACCAAGCTTCCATGAGATAGTAAGTGAGGTAAGAACCATAACACAGGATCAGAACTGGAAAACATTCTTTCTTATAGGCTATGGATTAAAAAGTGAAGAAAACTGCAGAATGTGTCCAGAAACAACAAGAATACTAAAGAAGATCCCGGGTCTTAAAACTGCATTCTTCTCAATCCTATCACCCAACAAATACATACCTCCACACAGGGGACCATACAACGGAGTGCTACGCTATCACCTAGGACTTATAGTTCCAAAGCCAGAGGAGAAATGCCGTATACGTGTTGGAGATGAGGTAAGACACTGGAGAGAAGGCGATAGCCTTATCTTTGACGATACCTATGAGCATGAGGTCTGGAATGAAACCTCAGGAGATAGGGTTGTTCTCTTTGTTGATTTTGTAAGACCTGTTAAATTTCCCTTTAACCTTCTAAACCACTTTGTCCTTAACGCAGCAATATTTACCCCTGCCATAAGAGAAGCTCATGATTCACACCACAAATGGGAAAAGAGGTTCTACAGCAAAGCATAGGTTTTTTACTTTCTGTCCCGAATTGTGCGGTGGTAAAGTGGGTCTTGACAATTTCTTCTATAAGCTTATCTTAAATAATCTCTTGAGGTCTAAAGAATATAAGGATAAAAAACGTGAAAAAAGCAAAAGATAAAACAAAAGCCTCCAAAAAAGAGTTAGAAGAAAAAAAGGGAAAGGGGAAAATAGCACAGCCATCACGTAAAATAAAACCCTCTTCTGAAAAAGATAAGAAGCAGACAAAAAAAAGCAAAGGAGGTGCCCTCTTGGAATCTACAGAGAAAAAGCCGGAAGGTGAAACAAAATCGGCATCCGAGCTGGATTGGAAAGAAGAGATAAAGAAGATGCTTCTTCAGATGAGAAAAGAGCTTCTGCAAGAGGTGTCTAAATCTATAAAGACCGAATCGGATTATCTTAGGTTTGATGTAGGTGATTTCTATGATCACGCATCCAGTGATAGGGACAGAGAGCTATCACTTATGCTAACCGATAGGGAGAGAAACAAGCTTATACAAATTGAGGAAGCTCTACGAAGAATAGAAGAGGGAAGCTACGGAATCTGTGAGAGCTGTGGGGATGAGATAGGCGAAGACAGATTAAAAGCTATGCCGTTTGCAAAGCTATGCCTCTCCTGTAAGATAGACCTTGAAAGACAGGGAGGCCCTGAGTCCTGAATCAGATAAATGCCTTTAGTGTTTCAGCAAACGGGGCCTGAGCAATTCCCTTTTCCGTTATTATAGAAGTTATAAGGTCACAGGGTGTAACATCAAAGGCCGGATTTATAACATCGACTTCAGGGGCTATTCTGCAACCCATAATGTGAGTTACCTCACCCGGATCACGTCCCTCTATCGGGATTGACTCTCCCGAAGGACAGTTAAAATCTATGGTAGATACCGGTGCTGCAACGTAAAATGGAATCCTGTGGAATCTTGCAAGTATGGATAAGGAGTAAGTACCTATCTTATTTGCAACATCACCGTTTGAAGCGATTCTATCAGCCCCTACTATAACAGCATCCACCATTCCTTTTCCCATTACGTATCCCGCCATATTATCTGTTATCAGGGTAACAGGTATACCGTCTTTTTTCAGTTCCCAGGCTGTAAGCCTTGCTCCCTGAAGAAAAGGCCTTGTTTCGGTAGCAAAAACCCTTATCTTCTTACCTTCTTCAAAAGCCGCTCTTATAACACCCAGCGCTGTACCGTAGCCTGCTGTAGCCAGTGCACCTGCATTGCAATGGGTAAGAATCGTCATACCATCCCTTACCAGGGAAGCCCCTACTTTGCCTATCCTTTTGCAGGTCTCTAGGTCTTCTTCGTATATCCTCTTTGCTTCCCGAACCAACTCCTCCTTAATCCAATCCATATCCCTATCCACATTTCTCTCCAGAACACCCATCATCCTCCTTATTGCCCAGAACAGATTAACCGCTGTTGGTCTTGTATTTGACATTATGGTTGCAATCTCTTTAAGTTCGGCAAGAAACTCCGCCTTATCCCTTCTTTTACTGTTTACTGCTCCAAGAGCTATACCCATCGCAGCAGCAATTCCTATAGCAGGAGCACCCCTTATTACCATATCTTTTATAGCACGTGCAACATCCTCAGATGTTCTACATTCAATATAAACTTCTTGATTTGGTAGCTTCCTCTGATCAAGCATTATAACCCTATCATCCTTCCACTCAATCGTTTTAAAAGACTCCATACTCTACCCCCTTTAATCAACTTAACTTTGATTTACTTTTTATCAACACCAAAAACAAAAGCCATCCACTCTCCCTCTTGAAGCTCCCTTTCAAGGACAAAACCTGCTTTCTCAAGACCCACCACCACCTCTTCCCTCCTGGGAAATGGAATACCCGAAACTATTGCTTTCCCTCCCTCTTCTATAAGTCTTGCCCTTAGTTCCTGTCTAATAAGTATTATTACCTCAGCATATATGTTAGCAACCACCAAATCAAATTTTTCCCTTACACTCTCTATGTATCCACAAAAAAACCTTATCTTATCCTGAACCAAATTCCTCCGTGCATTCTTTATTGCCTCACATACGGCAACAAAATCAGGGTCCAAGCCAAAGGCTTCCTCAGCCCCAAGCTTTACAGCAGAAATAGCAAGCACCCCGCTTCCACAACCAACATCAAGCATCCTTTTAATTCCCCTGTCCCTGGCTATATCCTCTATAGCCTGAATACATAACCTGGTGGTTTCGTGATGCCCTGTACCAAATGCCATTGACGGATTGATCTCTATAACTATGTCGTCACCTCTGGGTATATACTCCTCCCATGGAGGGACGATAACAATACGACTACCAGCCCTTACAGTTTTAAGTTGTTGCTTCCAAACCTCCCAGCTAGAGCTATCTATCTGCTCTACCCCAATACTGCCTACATATACCCCCGATAGAGTGTCTCTTAAAAAGCCCGTATAGTTTCTTAAACCCTCTACCACAGGCTCTAAATCGGTATCCACTGGAAAATAGGCTGAGATAACCTCCTTTGATTTATCATCCTCTGCAGTATCTCTGGCAACCCCTACGGTATCGAATCCAAGCAAAAAATCAGAAACAAGTGGGGAAACATTCTCAGATACAACCAGTGTTAGCTTCCAACACTTAAACATATACGCTCCCAAATACCCAGATTCTTTTAAAACTCTTACCTAATAAATCCATTAATATCAATTCCATAGCCCTCATCCATCTATCATTTACACGGTATTTTTTGGATGATATAATTTTTTAATCATGGATCCACAGAAACTCAAGTACTTTAGAGAGATACTCATAGAGAAGATGAACCAGATTCTTGGCACAGCGGAGAAAACCATGAACCAGTTGAGCCAGGAAGGGACTTCCTTCCCTGATCCTTTGGATCGGGCTTTAACGGAATCAAGCAGAAGCATAGAACTTAGGACAAGAGACAGGGAAAGGAAGCTCCTTCAGAAAATCATAAAGGCCATGAAGAAGATAGAGGACGGAAGCTATGGTATATGCGAAGAATGCGGAGAAGAGATCTCTGAGGAAAGACTCAGGGTAAGACCGGAAGCAACCCTATGTATTAAGTGCAAAGAAGAACAGGAAAAGATTGAAAAGCAGTTTGGACTTTAAAAATACCTGATTCTTACTGTTTTACATCACCAAAAACAAAACCTCTTAAAAAATCTATCTCAGAGTCTTTTACTATCTTCCAATTATTCCCTATCTTTTTAAGTTCCAGTTTTTCAGGAACAACAAACTGGCTTGTTTTATCCTCCATACGGAGCTCAATCTTTGTTCTCTGAAACACCTGAGCACTTCCATCATTAACGTGGATGGATCTATTAAAATGGGTCATCTTTATACTGTCAAAGAGGGAAACGTTTGAAGTAAATTCCTTCTTTGCTTCTTCAATTCCTATAACCTTACCATCCTTTTCTACCCTGTAATTGGGATCAAGACACGATAGATAGAGCTCAATGTCTTTTGATTCAAATGCACTTTCCCTCTGCATAAGAACCTGCTCTATACCTTCCCTGTCGGAGTTACCACAGGAAGCAAGAAAAACAGCAGAAAGAAAAAACATTAACCAAAGAAACCTTTTTACTACCATTCCACCAAAGCCTTTTTATCACCTTTCTCCCTGTATCCCCTTCCCTCTTTCTTCTCAATCTCAGCAAGGAGTTTAGCCGCTTTATCATGATACTTAGCATGTGGAAACTCTCTAACAACCCTGTCTAAAGCTTCCTTTGCAAGGTCAAACTGGTTTTCCTCATAGTATACCTTTCCAAGAAGAAAAAGGGCCTCCTCAAGACTCTTTGTGTCACCGTAATTATCTACCACCACCCTGAACCTGTTTATAGCAGCCCTGTGGTTTCCCCGCTTTTCATAAAACTTCCCAATGTATATCTCCCTCTTTGCAAGCTCACTTCGGCACCTCTTTATTCTCTCTCTGGCTTCTGAAATCAGAGGAGAATCAGGATACCTTTCAACAAACACTTCAAACCACTTAAGGGCCTCTCTCGTGTAGGTTGGATCTCTATCGTAGCTTCGCCTCTGCTTGTAGTAAGAAACGGCAAGACGGTAGATTGCATAAGGAATCTCACTGTGGCCTGGATGGTTCTTTACAAACCTCTCGTACTCTATAGCAGCCTGCTCATACTCACCCTTCTTAAAATAGGCATCTGCTGTACGCAACTCGGCAAGAACAGCATAGGAACTGTAGGTGTACCTAAGCTGAATATCCTTTAAAAGCTTAAATACCTTATCGTAGTTAGTACCTGTAAGAATCCAGGGAAACCCACCTTTTTTATTAAGTTCTCTTAAAGCCTCCTCATACATAGCCTCAGCACTCTCGTAGTTGTAAACCCTTTTCCCACCACAGCTAAAAAAGAGAGGAATCAGAACAAGAATAAGTATAAACAGGTGCCTTAACATTGGCATTATATTATTTACATAACTAGAGAGTGTCAAGAAAGCACCGCTAATCTAGTTTTAGAAGTACCTCTCCCCTATCCACATTTATTCCCTTCTTAATGGACTCATCGTTTTCATAGTCACCACTGGCTATCTTTAACACATAAGGAAGAATCGCATTTGATAGGGCATGGGTTGCAGTTCTTGGGACAAGAGAGGGAATGTTTGTTACACAGTAGTGAATTACCCCATCCACAACAAAAACAGGAGAATCAAGCGTTGTAGGATGGCTTGTTTCCGAACACCCCCCCTGGTCAATTGCCACATCCACAAACACACTTCCAGGTTCCATCCCGGAGACCATATTCCTTGTAATAACCTTTGGAGCTCTAGCACCGGTTACAAGAACAGCCCCAATAACAAGGTCCGAGCCCTTAACCTCTCCTTCTACAAACTCAGGATATGATGGAAGGGTTTTTACACTTCCAGAGAATCTTTCGTGAAAAAACTCCAGTTTCTTTGGGTTCTTATCTATAACAGTGACCTCAGCACCCAAACCAAGAGCTGTAATAACGGCATTATAGCCCACAGTACCTCCACCTATAACGGTAACCTTCCCTGGTTTTACCCCGGGAGCACCCCCTAGCAGTACACCTTTCCCTCCCTGTGGTTTTTCAAGATAGTGCATTCCAACCTGCACAGATAGCCTTCCCGCAATACGGCTCATGGGAGCAAGAAGCGGAAGAGAACCATCTGGTAGTTCAATTGTCTCAAAGGCTATAGCCCTTACCCTGCTTTTCCTTAGTACCTCAAGTAAATCTCTATTTGCTGCAAGGTGAAGATAAGAGAATATAATGTGATTGCTTCTTATGAGAGGAAATTCCTCCGAAATGGGCTCTTTTACCTTGACTATAAGCTCCGCACCATCAAACAGGCTCTCTTCGTTATCCACAAGCCTTGCACCAGCCCTGGAAAACTCTTCATCCCTTATCCCGCTTCCACTTCCAGCACCCCTTTCCACAAGAACCTGATGCCCCCTCTCAACCAGAACCCTTACTGCCTGTGGGGTAAGAGAAACCCTGTACTCATGAACCTTCCTTTCCCTTGGAATACCTATAATCATCGGAAATTAGCTTATCATCACCCACGTAAAGTGGCAAACCTCTTTTTTAGAAATAACCACTGTGCCAGGTAAAATTAAATAGTAGGGAAATGGTTAGGTTTATAGATGAGGCAAAGATATACGTAAGGTCAGGTCGCGGTGGAAGAGGATGTGTTAGCTTCCGAAGGGAGAAGTTTGTCCCAAGAGGAGGCCCTGATGGTGGAGATGGAGGTAACGGGGGAGATGTTATACTCGTAGCCCAAAGAAACGTATCCTCTCTTCTGGATCACAGATACAGACAGCACTATATAGCTCAGAACGGAGAGCACGGAAAGGGTAAAAACCAGCACGGGAAAAATGCTCCCCCACTTATAGTCCCGGTACCTGTTGGAACGGTTGTAAAGGACTTCTACACAGGAGAAATTCTTGGAGACATGGTAGAGGAAGGTCAAACCCTTGTTGTAGCCAGAGGAGGACGAGGGGGCAGGGGAAACGCAAGGTTTGCTACCTCCACCAATCAGGCTCCAAGATATGCAGAACCTGGGGAGGAAGGAGAAGAACGGACGCTTCTTCTTGAGCTAAAGCTCCTAGCTGATGTGGGAATAGTAGGGTTTCCAAATGCCGGGAAATCAACCCTTATCTCAAGGATTTCAGCCGCACGTCCAAAGATTGCTGACTACCCCTTCACAACCATAGTTCCTAACCTAGGTGTTGTAAGATACAATGAGGGAAAAACCTTCGTTGTAGCAGATATCCCCGGTCTGATTAAAGGAGCGCATGAAGGGGCTGGGCTCGGTATAAGGTTCTTAAAACACATAGAGAGAACGAGGCTTTTAATCCACCTTCTAGACCTATCCCCTCTTACGGGAAGAAACCCCATAGAGGATTACCACGTTTTAAACGAGGAGCTTATGAGATACAACCCAAGCCTTCTCAATGAAAAACTACAGATTATAGTGCCAAACAAGATTGACATAACAGAAGCAAGGGAAAGGCTAAAGGAAGTACAGGAGTACTTTGAAAGCAAAAACATAGAGGTATTCCCCATCTCTGCAGCAACCGGAGAGGGAATAAAGGAGCTTATCAGAGAAGTTGGAGTAAGGCTTGAGAAACTCTCATCTGAAGCTTAATTACGTTGCTTCCATGTTTATTCTATCTGCCGTTCTCTTTGCATCCAAAGCAGCGTAAACAAGTATTACGGTTCCTGCCAGGGTGTATCCTGCCACAATAATCAATGTAGCTCTATCAACGGATGCCCCGTTTAAAGACTGAATCAGCCTTTCTAAAGGCCCTATCAAGAGAAGGTTTATAGAAACGTTTACAACAGCAATGACAACACCTTTTAAGACCTGACCGTTATATATCTGTCCCAGACCCGGGAAAATCACAGATAGTATCAAGGCCAGTAAGGGGTTTTTCTTCTTCGAGCCCTGTTTTGCATCCATACCAAGAACAGGATTTTATCAGCTTAACACTCCCAATTCAATAGAATTTGTAAAAGCAAAACAAACACGTAGAATAAAACTATGAAGAAAGCAATAACCCTCACAGTGGATCCAATCATAGTAACGGATGAGGGGAAGGTAGTACTGATTAAAAGGGCATTTGATCCCTACAAAGACTGCTGGGCTCTTCCGGGAGGAATGGTAGAATACGGTGAGACAGTTGAAGAAGCCGTCAGGAGGGAGGCAAAGGAAGAGACTGGCCTGGATGTAGAAATAGAGAGGTTAGTAGGGGTTTACTCTGATCCGGGACGTGACCCAAGAGGACACTTTGTTTCCGTAAGTTTTCTTTGCAGACCGGTTGGAGGGGAATTTAGAAGGAGCGGGGAAACAAAAGAGGTAAAGGCGTTTTCAAAAGAAGAGCTAAAATCCATTAAGCTTGCATTTGACCACGAAAGGATTCTAAAGGATGCAGGTTTTATAGAGTAGTGCCTATTCTACCTAAACTCAAGCAACATTTTCCTTAGCATTTCTCCAGGGTCAGAAGCCCTCATAAAGGCTTCCCCGATAAGAAACACATAGATTCCCTCATCGATTAACCTTCTTAAATCTCTGGTAGAGCTAATTCCACTCTCAGCCACAACTACCTTTCCCTGAGGAACAAGCTTTGAAATCCTTATAGATACATCAAGGCTGACATCAAACGTTTTTAAATTCCTGTTATTTATACCTATTATGTCACCTCCAGCAGCCAAAGCCTTCTCAAGCTCCCATTCATCATGTACCTCAACAAGAGCACTCATTCCCAGAGAGCGCACAAGACCCAAAAGCTCCTCCATCTTCTTCCTGTCCAGAATAGCAGCAATTAGTAAGACAGCATCCGCTCCGTAAAGCCTTGCCTCATAAACCTGATAAGGGTCTATAATAAAATCCTTTCTCAAAACAGGGATTCGAACACTTTCCTTAACCCTTCGAAGGTGTACCAGATCCCCTTTAAAGAACTCTCTATCCGTAAGAACAGAAACCGCAGAGGCTCCCGCCCTTTCGTAACCCCGGGCAATCTCTTCAGGACTAAAGTTGTTTCTGAGAATACCTTTTGATGGGGAAGCCCGCTTTACCTCTGCTATAATCTTTGGTGTTCCGTTTGGTTTTACCGCACCGTAAAAATCAAGGGGTGAACTCATCCGCTCCAATCTGGAGGAGATAAGCTCTAAGGGGTTTTCTCTCTTTGCCCTCTCAAGCTCAACCACCTTGTGTTTAACTATCTTATCGAGTATCATTCAGGGTAATTCCTCTAAATAAAGGCTAACTACCAAAGCTTCTGCTGAATCTAATTAACTCATTTAGCTTCTCAAGTGCCTTTCCTGAATCTATAGAATCTTCTGCCTTTGCAATGGCCTCCTTCATATCGGAAGCCCCCTCACCAATCAAAATAGCTGCTGCTGCATTGAGTACCGCAATATCCCTTTTTGCCTCTCTTTCTTCTCCTTTCAAAATAGAAACGAGTATACGTGCGTTTTCCCTTACATCTCCTCCTTTGAGCTCATCGAGTTTTCTTCTCTTAAATCCCAGCTCCAGGGGATCTATTTGATATGTTTTTACCATACCACACTTAAGCTCTGCAACCTGCGTTTTACCGGTTACGGTTATCTCATCGAGACAATCAATCCCGTGAACAACCATTGCTCTGAGATAACCGAGGTTTCTTAAAACCTTGGCAATTGGCTCTAGGAGAACCTCAGAGTAAACACCCATTAGCTGGTGCTTAACCCCAGCCGGATTTGTAATAGGACCAAGCAGGTTAAAGATAGTTCTTATCCCTATATCCCTTCTCGATTGGGATACGTTTTTCATTGCAGGATGATAAATAGGGGCAAAAAGGAAGGTAATACCTATCTCATTTAAGCATCTCTCCGCAGCCTCGGGTGTAAGGTTTATATTAACCCCAAGCTCTTCAAGCACATCAGCACTTCCAACCTGACTTGATACCGAGCGATTCCCATGCTTTGCAACAGGGATCCCCGCACCTGCCACTATAAACGAAGCTACGGTTGATACATTAAATGTACCCTTTTGATCCCCACCGGTTCCGCAAAGATCAACCACCACTGGATAAACTGGTTGTATCCTGATTGCCTTATCCCTCATTACCTTGGCAGCACCTGTAATCTCAGAAATTGACTCTCCCTTCATTCTCAATCCCACAAGAAACGCTGCCATCTGACTCGGAGACGCCACCCCATCCATCATCCTCTCCATAACCTTTGCCATCTCTTCCTCTTCAAGGTCTATACGTTCTACAACCTTTGATATGGCTTCCTTAATCATATCAGATTTCCCCTTTTTCAAGAGCTATACGTATCCTATCTAGGATACCGTTTACAAAAGCCCCAGACTCTTCTGTTCCATATTTCTTTGCAAGCTCCACTGCCTCGTTTATAGTAACAGCAGGGGGTATGTTTCTCAAGTACACCATTTCATATGTTGCCATACGCAGTATGTTCCTGTCTATCTTTGACATACGAGAGAGCTTCCAGTGTTTGGAGTACCTGGAAATTATGTTATCTATACCTTCCATGTTTTCGCAGGTTCCGGTTATGAGAACGGTTGCAAATCTTCTTGCCTCATCGTCTGAGGGGATTCCCCTTGTATTCCAGAATAGATCAAAGACCTCACTAAAGTTAACATCTTCTGGAGAGGATTCTTTAAGGATCTCATACTGGTACAAGAACTGAAGAGTAAGTTCTCTTGCGCGTCTCCTCTTACCCATAACAAAGCTTACTTTTTGCGAGGAAGCGCTTTAACGAGGTTAGCCATTTCAATAGCGGAAAAAGCCGCTTCACCGCCTCTGTTTCCTGCCTTTACCCCTGCTCTCTCAATAGCCTGCTCAAGGGTTTCTGTGGTTATAACCCCGCAGGCAACCGGAATGTCGAACTCCAAACTGATCCAGTTCAGAGCCCTTGTAACTTCGGAGGCTAAAAAACTAAAATGGGGGGTCTCTCCTCTTATGATTGCTCCTATCGCTATTATAGCATCATATTTCCCTGATTGAGCCGCCTTTTTAACACCGAAGGGAATTTCAAAAGATCCTGGCACTTTTATAATATCTATATCGGAATCCGAAGCGTTATGTCTTAGCAAAACATCCAGTGCTCCTTCAACCATTCTATCGGTTATAAGGCTATTAAAACGACTGACCACAATTGCAAACTTAAAACCCGTTGCATCGAGCTTACCTTCATAGATATGGGGCATCTCTCCTCCTTAGAATCGTTTAGTCCACCATAGAGAGCAAATGACCAAGCTTATCTTTCTTAACCTTCAGGTACTTTGAGTTTCTCTCATTTGGTGGCACCTCAATTGGAACTCTTTCAACTATCTGAAGCCCAAATCCTTCAAGTCCCTTTACCTTCCTTGGGTTGTTTGTAAGAAGCCTCATCTTTCTTACCCCAAGGTCAAGGAGGATCTGTGCACCTATTCCATAGTCCCTGAGGTCAGGTTTAAAGCCCAGTGCCTCGTTTGCCTCTACGGTGTCAAAACCGTTGTCCTGGAGCGCGTAAGCCTTTATCTTATTTACCAACCCTATACCCCTTCCCTCCTGACGCATATAGAGGATAACACCTTTCCCTTCCTTCTCAATCATACGCATTGCCTCACGTATCTGGGGGCCACAATCACACCTTAGAGAACCAAACACATCACTTGTCAGGCACTCAGAGTGAACCCTCACAAGAACACCCTCATCAGGTGAGATATCCCCTTTTACAAGGGCTACATGGTGCTGTGGATCGATCTCACTTTCGTATACTATAACCCTAAACTCACCGTACTGGGTTGGAAGAAGAGCTGAAGCTGCCCTCTTTACAAGGCACTCAGCCCTAAGACGGTAACTTATAAGGTCTGCAATTGTTGCAATCTTTATTCCGTGTTGTTCGGAAAACTTCTCAAGGTCCGGCAACCTTGCCATATCACCATCATCTTTCATGATCTCACATATAACAGAGGCTGGCTTAAGTCCCGCAAGCCTTGCAAGGTCAACGGAACCCTCTGTATGGCCTGCCCTTACAAGAACCCCCCCCTTCCTTGAAATAAGCGGGAAGACATGACCGGGACGGATAAAGTCCTCCGGCTTTGCATCATCCGAGATAGCAAGACGTATTGTTGAGGCACGATCATAGGCTGAGATTCCCGTTGTTATGCCCCGTCTTGCATCTATAGGGATTGTAAACGCTGTATACTGGGGAACAGGGCTGTTTTCCGGCTTTATGGGCTGAAGCCCAAGCTGATCAGCCTTTTCCTGGGTTATGGCAATACATATAAGCCCTCTTCCATGTTTTGCCATAAAGTTTATTACCTCTGGGGTTGCAAACTCGGCAGCTACTACAAGGTCGCCTTCATTTTCCCTATCCTCGTCATCAACGAGGATTATCATCCTTCCATTTTTTATCTCTTCTATGGCTTCTTCAATTGAGCAAATTGGCATTGCTGTAAACCCTTTAAGAACAGGTTTTTAGGATTGCGATTTGTAATCTTAATAATAAGCAACGTAGTGATTTTGTCAAATATACAGAGCCCAGCACGGTATTAACATACTTTTAGCTCCGCTTAATCCAAAGCTTGACTTTTTAATACCAGTATGTAAGGTTTCAAGTGATTACATCCAAAGTAGGAGAGGTGTACATGGAACTTGAGCTAAACATACTTACAAGAGATGACGACTGGGAAGACGAGGACGAAGAGTGGGAAGAAGACGAGGAGCTATGGGAAGAAGATGAAGAAGAGTGGGAAGATGAAGAGGATATATTTGATGAGGAAGAATGGGAAGATGAAGAAGAAGATGAGGACTTTTGATCTTAGCGGGAAACTTCCTACTTTACACGGTTCCTCATCTTTATAATCCCGATTTTCAAAGCTCCTGTTCTCATAAAGAGAGTGTGATTTGCACTTTAGCCTGTACTAAAAGGGGTTGGGTTCTTTCATGAAGAAAAGATTTGGCAGGTTGTCTTTTGTCTTAGCTGTTTTTATGCTGCTGACGGGAGCCAGTAAAAACCTTACGGTTGAGAATCCAGAGCTTTATATAAAGATCACAGACTGGTCAGTATATGCAACATGGAGTGCAGTAGCCATAATACACCACCTTACAATAGAAAACACGGCCGATATAGCGTACAAAAACATTAAGGTAAGAGTGTACTACACATCCACTTCCACATCCAAAGAGGGAACGATAGTAAGCCAGGAAACCGGTGTTCTGCCGATTACCCTACCTCCAAGAAGCAAAAACACATACCTAAAAGAGGGATTTCCCCTGGGAGCAGGTTCCCAGTTTATGAACCCTGTTCGTATAGAGGTTCTGGATGCAACCCCAGTGGTAAAATAATATCTGGGTTTGCAGATTGGGTCTAAAACCATGTTTAGGTGTGGGGTTAACCGTATCCTTCAAGCAACCTTTATTTTAACCACGTGTATCCTATCTGAACACGCATCTGCAATCACGGATAACACCTCTCTCCTTGACTTATACGGTGGTACACCAGTTGTGCTACCCAGTAACAATACAGTAGACCTAACACTTAAAAAAGAGGCCCTTTATATTAAACTTGGTAAAGAGAAAACTCTTGGTTCAGACACCGATGATTTTATAAGAAGCAGCTTGCTTGCATACTCGTTTATATGGATGGAAAGGGTCTACATATCTCCAAGCAACTTTAGAAAACTTATAACCACTTCCTTTCCTGAGTATCTCTACAACATAACAGGGTGGCAGGGATGTAGAGGGGCAAAGGCAAGAAGAGGGCTTTGCTCTCCGAAAAGGAAATCCTTCCTTAACCCTCCCGTAGATGATGGAGACCCTTTTTTAACAAACTACATAGAACACCCGCTTGTAGGTATGACATACTACCTTTACTACAGGGCAAGAGGCTATGACAGGAGAAGCTCAATCTTTGGCTCTTTTATGCTAAGCACACTTTTTGAATACACTGTAGAGGGATGGCAACAACCACCTTCTTTTAACGACCTTATCCTAACCCCAGCAATCGGAGTTCCACTAGGCATTATACTTGAGGAGAGCTCAAACTGGCTTGCAAAAAGGGACAGCCAGTTCTTAAGAGCACTAAGCTATATAGTAAACCCAACAAAGATTCTAATGCGAGAGGGGGAGATTGCCTGGGGAAACGCACTCGGTATATCGTTTAGATTTAATGCATGGTAAGAGGTAGCTCCTATATTGGTTTTCTAACTTGCCAACCCGGTCCTAAACTTGATAGAAATTTCTTGACTTACATATAAACCCACTTTATTTTTATAAGTCAGTTCAATGAATACTAGCAAAGTGTTATTTAAACCAATCTGGCAAGTGATATGCATCTATCTTCTTATAAGTCAGCTATCTATACCAAGAGTAACGCTCTGCATAGGTGCGGATGGTCACTTTGGATTGGAAAGTGCCCCTACAGAACTGCGTTGTGGCTCTCTATTTCCTACAAACACACTAAAAAAGATAAAAACACCCTTATTAAACCTAAGTACATATTCAGATAAAGGTCACTGTGGTCCATGTATTGATATCTCCCTTTCAACCGAGAACTTTAAAGAAAAATTAAATTCATTTAAAAACTTAGAGACACTGCAAATTAAGCTATCAGCTATATTTACCTTCTTAAATTCCCATTATTTTCTTCCAGAGAGCTATGCCATACAAAATCACACTCAACTAAATCATGATGCGTTTAACCTTAACCTTGTCCTTATACAAAGCGTCACCCTTCTCTGTTAAATCCTTAGTAATCCGTTCTTATTATCTGCTAAGGCTACCTTACTAAGGTAAGCCACATCCACAACAAAAACCCATTAGATTCGGAGGTTGTATATGTATTTAAGTGGATCAATCTGCTTGTTTGTTATAATCACCGCACTTGGATTTACAGGTTGCACGACCCTAAATCAGGATAGATTCTGGCCTGAAGTACGTCCCCTAGGAAAAAGATTTAACACCTATAAACCTCCCTTGTCACCAAGCCCAAGTTCACCAGAGCCAGAGTTTGAAGAACCAACCGGTGTCCTTACACTAACTCAGGTTCTTTCCCTAGCACTTATTAGAAATCCAAAACTTAAGACCTTTGCATTTGAGATTCGGGCTCAGGAGGCAAAAACACTTCAAGCAACGCTTCCACCCAACCCAGTACTCGAAGTAGATATAGAAAACTTTAGCGGTTCAGGAACAGCAAAGGACTTTAACATAGCAGAAACAACCATACAACTAAATCAACCTATACTACTTGGAGGAAAGATTTCAAAGCGTAAGAAGGTTGCTGCTTTAAGTGCGGAGCTTGCAGGATGGGATTATGAAGCTACAAGGCTTGATGTCTTTATCCAAGCAAAAAAAGCCTTTTTCGACGTACTTGGGGCACAAGAACGCCTCAAGTTAGCAAAAAAACTGGTTCAACTGGCAAGTAAAGTACATAAAGCCATTAAGGTACTGGCTGAGTCAGGAGAGGTATCTCCCATAGAAGAGAAAAGAGCAGCCATTGCTCTTTTTCAAACACAGATACAGATGGAACGCATAAAGCACGAACTTGAAGCCGCACGAAAGAGACTTGCTTCTACATGGGGAAGCACAGAAGCTTTATTTGATGAGGTAAGGGGTGAACTCGAAATAGTCTGGCCAGTTCCATCTTTTGAGAAGCTAGTAAGAGTATCTCAACTTAACCCGGATATAGCCCGCTGGACTAAAGAAAAAGAACGCAGAAGAGCTCAGCTTGTACTGGAAAAAGCTAATGCACTTCCTGATATAACTGTAGGTGGAGGGATACGCCGGCTAAGTGAAACAGACGATAATGCTTTTGTTATAGGTATAACCATTCCACTTCCTATCCTAAATCGTAATCAGGGTGGAATACTTGAAGCCCAATACAGATTAATAAAAGCAGAAGAGGAGAGAAAGAATGCAGAAGTTAGAGTTCTAACAGAACTGGCCGAAGCATATCAAAACCTAATGTCCACATACACAGAGGTAAACTCATTAAAGGACAATATAATACCTAAGGCTCAAAGTACCTATGATTCGATCCTAGAGGGATACAGACAGGGCAAGTTCTCTTTCTTAGACGTTTTAGATACCCAAAGAACCCTCTTTGATACCCGCCTTCAATACTTAAAAGCACTGGTAGAGTACCACAAGGCAGTAGCAGATATAGAGAGATTAACAGGAGTGCCCTTTGAATCTCTAAACCCTTTTGAAGAAAAGGGAGAAGAAAAATGAAAAAGATACTAATTTCTAGTCTTGTCATAGCGTCTTTTTTAATCCTTACAGTGATAGCACTTAGGCAACCCAACCAGAAAAAAACTCTTGAGACAGAAAAAGCAATGGAACACACCTACAAAGAAGACACAGTTGAGCTATCCAGAGAAGCCCTGCAGACACTGCCTTTAAAGATAGCTGTAGTAAAGAGAAGAGATACAAAAAAAGAGATACAAACAACCGCTGTAATTGAATTCAATAAAGACAGAATTGCCCACGTAACTCCTCGTATTCCCGGTCGGGTAATTAAGGTAAATGCTTTACTAGGGGATAATGTTAAGAAAGGCCAGATTCTAGCAGAACTCGATAGCATTGAGCTTGGAAAAGCAAAAGCTGAATACCTTAAAGCCAAAGCAGATTACGCAATAGCTTTAGCAAACTATAAAAGAGAAAAACGCCTCTTCAACCAGAAGATATCATCTGAAAAAGAATACCTAGAGGCAAAAGGTGAGTACATGCGTTCAAAAGCCAGACTCAAGAGTGCTTATGAAACCCTGCGTCTTTTAGGTTTAAACGGTAAAGAAATAAAAGAACTAAGCTGGGAAGAAAAGAACCATCCCCTATCCCACTTTCCACTGCTAGCCCCATTTACCGGCAAGGTAGTAGAAAAACACATTGTTCTAGGCGAATTTATTACGCCAGAAGATAAACCCTATACGATTGCTGATCTATCAAGACTCTGGATACAGCTTGATATCTACGAGAAAGACCTAAGATGGGTAAGACCTGGTACCGAAGTACATATAAGAGTTGATGCTTATCCAGATGAGAGATTTCAGGGAATAGTAACCTACATAAGCGACACACTTGATAAAGCTACACGTACTGCAAAGGCACGGGTGGAAATTGAGAATCATGATGAAAAATTAAAACCGGGAATGTTTGCTAAAGCCTCCATTTTTATACCGATACCAGATACAACAAGAGCGATCACCATACCTACTTCAGCCATCTACAATGTGTATGGGAAACCAGTTGTATTTGTACAAGAAGGAGAGAGAACTTTTAAAGTTAGAGAAATCAAACTCGGACAAAACTCAGGGCCTTATATTGAGGTACTAGATGGATTAAAAGAAGGAGAGAAAATCGTAATAGAAGGTGGATTCCATCTTAAATCTGCACTTTTAAAAGAAGAATTGGGAGAGGAACACGCCCACTAAAAACGGGAGGAAGTGACGATGTTAAACGGTATTCTTGAATTCTCACTCCGTAATCGCTTTCTCGTGATTGTTTTAACGTTGCTTGTTATAGGGATTGGTATTCGTTCTATACTGCATCTTCCAATTGATGCCGTTCCAGATGTTACCCCCAACCAAGTTCAAATTCTTACCAATGCACCGGGACTGGGTCCAGTAGAGGTAGAACGCTTTATTACCTTTCCAGTTGAGACAGCTCTGTCGGGACTACCTGGGGTAAAGAGCATACGTTCAGTCTCCAGATTTGGCCTATCTGCCGTTACCGTGTATTTCGATGAAGATATGGATATATACTTCTGTCGCCGACTGGTTATGGAAAGACTGCCACAGGCACGAGAGATGATCCCAGAGGGTTTTGGCACCCCCGAGATGGGTCCAATCTCTACAGGATTAGGGGAAATATACCAATTTGAAGTTAAAGGCGAAGGATACTCTTTGATGGAGCTTCGCTCTATTCTTGAGTGGGATATTGCTTTCAAACTCAAATCCGTACCAGGCGTTGTAGAGGTAAACACCTATGGAGGAGAACTAAAAACCTACGAGGTAGAACTTGATGCCGAGAAACTAGCCGCATATGACCTATCAATAGAACAGGTCTTTGAAGCACTTAAGCAAAACAACTCAAACTCTGGTGGAGCATACATTGAACACAATCAGGAACAATACCTTATCAGGGGAGAGGGACTGGTAAAGAACCTAAGAGACATCGAAAACATAGTGGTAGCCTCACATGATGGAACACCCGTTTACATACGTGATATTGCACATGTTAAGTATGCACCTATGGTAAGACAGGGGGCCGCTACCCGTGATGGGAAAGGAGAGATAGTAACCGGTGTAGTAATGATGCTTATTGGTGAGAACTCCAGAGAGGTAGTAAACCGCGTTAAGGAAAAGATTGAAGAAATAAAAAAATCCCTTCCTCCTGGCGTAACAATAGATACCTACTACGACCGTACAGAACTGGTGCGTAAGACAATAAAAACCGTTACTAAAAACCTAACTGAGGGAGCACTGCTTGTAATTATCATTTTATTCCTACTGCTTGGCAACTTTAGAGCTGGTCTTATAGTTGCCTCAGCCATTCCGCTTTCCATGCTTATTGCCTTTACCGGCATGAACTATCTCCGTATATCAGGAAACCTCATGAGTCTTGGAGCAATAGACTTTGGTCTTATAGTTGATGGTTCGGTAGTAATGATTGAAAACATCGTACGTCACCTTTCGGAGAAGCTAAAGATACAAAAAGCTAAAGAGGAACTAAACATCACAAGCTCTATATTTGAAGCAGGTAAAGAGGTAATACGTCCTATATTCTTTGCCGTGGGCATCATTATCATTGTCTATATTCCCATTCTTACCCTTGAAGGAGTAGAAGGAAAGATGTTTAAGCCCATGGCACTAACCGTAATCCTTGCCTTAATTGGCTCTCTGATTATATCCTTTACTTTGATGCCTGTCTTGGCTTCACTATTCCTGCACAAGGTAAGAAATGAGAAAGAGACCCTTATAATAAGGTATATAAAAAAAGTCTATCTTCCACTTGTACGCAGAACGCTAACCCATACCAAAACCACAGTAGCAATAGCATTTGCAATTTTTATTTCAAGTCTTCTTTTCATACCTTTTATGGGGGCAGAATTTATACCTCGCCTTGATGAAGGCTCTATAGCCATTCAAGCATGGAGATTGCCAAGTGTTTCTCTTGAAGAATCAATCCGCAATACCACAATGATAGAGAATATACTCAAAAGATTTCCTGAGGTAAAAACCGTAGTTTCCCGAACAGGACGAGCAGAGATAGCCACGGACCCCATGGGAGTAGAAGTAAGCGACATATATGTGATACTGGAACCACACGATAAATGGAAAACAGCAAAGACAAAGGAAGAGCTAATAGATAAAATAAATGAGGCACTAACAAAGGCCCTTCCGGGAACAAAGTTTAGCTATTCTCAACCAATTGAACTCAGAGTACAGGAGCTTATAGCTGGAGTTCGCTCTGATGTGGCTATAAATATCTTTGGTGACGACCTTGAGACACTAAAAAGGATAGGAGATCAAGTGGTAAAAGTCGTATCAAAGATACCAGGAGCAGCAGATACAAAGGCTGAACAGGTTGCAGGGCTTCCCTATCTAAGGGTAATAATAGACCGGGATGCCATAGCTCGATACGGTATAAATGCCAGCCAGATTCTAGACACCGTAGAAGCAATTGGAGGTAAAGTGGTAGGACAGGTGCTTGAAGGGCAAAAACGTTTTTTCGTTCAGGTACGATTCAGTAAAAAAGATAGAAGCGATTTTGAGCATATAAGAAATATTAGGGTCTCAGATAATAACGGGAGACTCATTCCAATTAGCCAGCTTGCTGATATACGAATTGAAGAAGGTCCCGCTCAGATCAGTCGAGAGAATCTTCATAGACGTCTTGCCGTTGAAACAAATGTTAGAGGTAGAGATCTTGCAAGCTTTGTGGCTGAAGCACAAAGGGCAGTTGAGAAAGAAGTTAATCTACCTCCAGGATACTGGATCGAATGGGGTGGACAATTTGAAAATCTAAAGCGGGCAAGTTCCAGGTTAGCCATTGTTGTTCCTACAGCACTTTTTTTAATATTTGTACTCCTCTATACAACCTTTGGTTCTGTACGTCCGGCCCTTATAATCTATTTAAATGTACCAATGGCCGCAACCGGTGGAATTCTAGCACTTTTTCTTCGTGGTATGCCGTTTAGTATATCTGCCGGTGTAGGCTTTATTGCCCTCTTTGGTATAGCAGTACTAAATGGTGTTGTGCTAATGTCATATATACTTCAGATGAGACGTGAGGGTATGAGTGCAGAGGACTCAGCTTATCGCGGAGCCGAGATACGCCTAAGACCTGTACTTATGACTGCACTTGTTGCAAGTTTTGGCTTTGTGCCAATGGCTTTATCAACAAGTGCTGGAGCTGAAGTTCAGCGCCCTCTAGCAACAGTAGTGATAGGTGGGCTTTTTACCTCTACCCTTCTTACACTGCTTGTCCTTCCAGCAATATATAGTTGGTTTGAGAAAGCTAGGAAGAGCTAATAAACTCTTTAGAAGCGGTTAAAGACAAAAGAAACAAGTTGTTCTGAAAAAGATGAGCTAAATTTTAACTTACAAGCTATCTACAACACCTCACTAACTCCAACTTGATATTTTCCTTAAATAACACCGAGATCCTTTAGCCACCAGATGGATTTTAGAAAAGACGATACATTTCCGTAAGGCAAAAGAAGGGAAACTGCCTCTAAAATCTCTTCTCTACTTGCACCCCAGTTCTGTGCTTCCTTTACATGAAACTTAAATCCACTTTCAAACTGCTGGGCTGCAAGCAAAGCGAGGATAATAAGCTCTTTATGCTTTTTATCAAGCTTTGGTTGACTCATTATTTTACCTATTAGCTCACTAAATCTTTCAGACAACTCAGGAAATGCTCTTATAAACTCTTTATACTCAGCAATTGGCTCCTGTTTCCATACGGTCATTAAATAACCCTCCTAAACAATTTAAGCTCAAATAAAACCGCTAACTTAAAAACCCTTCTCCCAGATTATAGCCTGGCCTAACCACTAATCCAATTGAGAGAGAATCTTACAAAAATACAAGAACTGAAATTCCAAAAAGGTTCTTATTCTATTGACAAAAAAGCTCCGTAAATAGGATAATTGAATTATGGAAATTAAGCCAGACTCTATCCTTCAAAGTCCATTTTGGCCTGAAAAAGTAAGGGTAATATCGGTTAAACCTATAGGAGATAACCAGGTTAGAATTGAAGCTGTGGGGGTTGAAACACAGAGGTTTTACAATCCGGTTCTTTCTTCTGAGGATCTGGAGAAAATAGCCGTATCCGAGGAAAGAGTGTTTAAATTCAGCGGTGATGGAGAATCTGTGTTTCTCTATCTTGAGTCCCACAGGATAAGAAACGCATTTCAATTTGATCCCCTATATGCAGTAAACGTCTCCCAGATTGACCCTCTCCCACACCAGATTGAGGCTATCTACCACCATGTGATGATGCGCTCAAGGATTCGTTTTCTCCTAGCAGACGACCCCGGGGCAGGGAAAACAATTATGGCTGGTCTTTTACTTAAAGAGCTTAAGTACCGAGGACTCGTTGAAAGAACCCTTATTGTAGTTCCGGGACATCTTAAAGAACAGTGGCTAAGGGAAATGAAGGAGAAATTCCAGGAGAGCTTTACCGTTGTAGATAGAGACGTAATGAATGCACACTGGGGGCAAAACGTTTTTACAGAGAGGAACCAGGTAATCGTATCAATGGACTTTGCAAAACAAGACGACGTTATGATGGCTTTAAAGGATTCAAGATGGGATTTATGCATAGTTGATGAAGCACACAAGATGTCTGCATACAGATACGGAGAGAAGATAAGCAAAACCCAGAGGTATACACTGGGAGAGCTTCTCTCACCCATAACAAACTACCTTCTTTTCCTTACAGCAACCCCTCACAGAGGAGACCCTGAAAACTTCAGGTTGCTCCTAGACCTTCTTGAGCCCGGATTCTTTGCAGACACCTCCATGCTCTCCGAATCAATTCGTAATAAAGACAACCCACTTTTTTTAAGAAGACTAAAGGAAGACCTAAGGGACTTTGAAGGAGCTCCCATCTTTCCCCCAAGGAAGGTTGAGACTATAAAGTTCTATCTCTCTTACGATGAAAAGAAGCTTTATAATGCGGTTACCGAATACGTGGAAAGGCACTTTAACAGAGCGCTTGAGAAGGAAAAAAGAGACGTTGCCTTTGCAATGACAATCCTTCAGCGCCGTCTTGCCTCAAGCGTTCGTGCAGTAAGGAAGTCTCTTGAAAGAAGGTATGAAAAGCTAAAAGAGCTTTACAGGAAAGGACAGCTCATTAGAGAGCTTGGATACGATGAGGAGTATATAGAGGACCTTGAAGAAAAAGAGAGGTGGAGTAAGGAGGAAGAGCTTTTAGAGAAGCTTACCTCTGCAGAAACCCTGGAGGAGCTAAAAGAAGAGATAGAGAAGCTTGAGGAGCTTGTAGCTCTTGCAAAGGAGGCTGAGAAAAAAGAGATTGAGACCAAGTTAAACGAGCTAAAGAGGGTTATGGATACAGAAAACCTTCAGAACTCAGAGATAAAACTCCTTATCTTTACAGAATCCAGAGATACCCTGGATTACCTTGTGGAGAAGCTAAGAAATTGGGGATACAGGGTTGCTTCCATCCACGGTGGAATGAACCTTGACCAGAGGATCAGGGCTGAGGGTGAGTTCAGGAATCAGGCTCAGGTTATGGTATCAACAGAAGCTGGTGGAGAAGGAATAAACCTACAGTTTTGCTGGATTATGGTTAACTACGATATTCCCTGGAACCCAAACCGCCTTGAACAGAGAATGGGAAGGGTTCACCGCTACGGCCAGAGGCACGAGGTTCACATCTACAACATGGTAGCGGTGGACACAAGGGAGGGTCGCATACTTGAGAAGCTCTTTGAGAAGCTCTCTCAGATTAAAGAGCATCTTGGCTCTGACAGGGTCTTTGATGTTATAGGAGATGTACTTGTTGGAAGGAGCTTAAAAGACCTGATTGTGGATGCTATATCTAACAGGAGAACTATAGATGACATTCTTAGAGATTTCGAGAAGATCCCAGATGAGGAAGCAATAAGGAAGGTAAAAGAGGCTAGTCTTGAAGCCCTTGCCACAAGACACATTGATTTAACGAGGATTCTTTGGGAGCAAAGGGTAGCAAAAGAAAACAGGCTTGTTCCAGAATACATAGAGGAGTTCTTTAAACGTGCCTCCAGGGTTCTAAACATCAGGATGGAAAAGAGACATGATGGTTTCTGGAACATACATGTACCATATGAAATACGAAATAGACCCTACAGTTTTAAGATAAGGTTTGGTGAGGTAGAGAGAGAGTACAACAGGGTTTCCTTTGACAAAGAGAGAGCATTTAAGGGTCAGGCTGAGTTTGTTTCAATGGGACATCCGCTTTTAGAGGCGGTTATAGACACCATTCTATCGCGTTACGAATCCCTTTCAGGAGATGGAGCTAAATTTATTGACCCGGAAGGGAAAATGGATGGGGTTATATGGTTTTTTGAGGCGGAGATAAGGGATGGGAAAGGAGAGGTTGCGGGTAAAAGGTTGTTTAGCGTTTACCATGAACTAAGAAACGATGCTTTATCCTTCGTAAATCCTTCAATTCTCTGGGATCTAAAACCAACAGGCAAGGATTCAGACATGAAAACCAACGGGCAGACAAACCCTGAATCCTCAATCCCCAACCCTGACAACGTTTTATCATTTGTCATAGCTAATGGGCTTGAGAGCTACAGAAAAGAGCTGCTTGAGAGACGGAAAAGGGATGCCGAGATAAAGAGAAAATACGGAATTCGCTCCCTTGAGTCAATGGTACTTGATTCGGATGCAAAGATTTCAGATTATGAAACCAGAAAAATAAAGGGGGAAAACATACCCGAGGCTGTGATTCAAAGGGAGATTCAAAAGAAAGAAGACTTAATGAGAAAGAAGGAGCGTCTTCTTAGAGAGATTGAATCAGAAGTTCACCTCTATCCTACCGAACCCAAACTGATAGGTGCTATAAGGGTTATTCCTGTCAAGGCAGATGAAAGTATGGTTACCGATGAAGAAATTGAAAGAATCGGGATGAGAGTTGCAATGGAATACGAAAGAACCCAGGGAAGGGTTCCAGAGGATGTACACCTTGAGAACCTTGGCTATGATATTCGCTCAATGGATGGAACAAATTATCGATACATCGAGGTTAAGGCAAGGGCAAAGGAAAAGGGGGAGATAACGAATAAGGAGTATCAAGAGCTAAATCGTGTATCAAAACCAATGGCTACTATAGAGTTGAAAAACCTTGTTGAGAAAAAGATTTTTGAGAAATCGGGAACTACTGGAAGAGGCACTGAATACATCCTGCTAAAGCAAAGAGCTAATAATGGGCTAAAAGGGCTAAGAAAGGGCTAATAATGGGCTATATGAGGTGTTTATATGGCAAAAAAATCCTTCATCGAATTTGACTTTCCAATAAAGGAAGTAAGTGAGGAGTCGGCAAGGGAAAAGAACATAAGGCACGGCCACATTTCCACCCTTCACATCTGGTGGGCTAGGAAGCCTCTGGCATCTTCAAGGGCTTCTATTTACGCTTCCCTTACACCTGAGCCAAAAGACGAAGAAGAAAGGCTTAAGAAGTCACAGTTTATAGCAAACCTTTCAAAGTGGGAAAACTCACTGAATAAACCCATGATAGAGAGGGCAAGGAAAGAGATACTTGAGGCAAATGGAGGGACTCCACCAAGGGTTCTTGACCCTTTTGCAGGAGGTGGGGCAATTCCCCTTGAGGCTTTAAGATTAGGCTGTGAGACTTATGCAAGTGATTTAAATCCTGTTGCTGTGCTAATACTTAAATGCACGCTTGAGTATCCACAGAAGTATGGTCGGATTTGGGGATTCGGGATTCGGGATTGGGGAGAAAAAGGAGATAGAAGGTATGAAGAATTACAAGGAACTAGAGGTATGGCAGAAAGCAACAAATCTAGTGATAGAAATATACAAGGTAACCAAGGCTTTTCCCCAAGAGGAGAAGTACGGGCTAATTTCTCAGATCCAGCGAGCAGCAGTATCCATTCCAGCCAATATAGCAGAGGGATGGGGCAGGGGATCAAAGAGGGAATACATCCAGTTCCTGCTGATAGCCAGAGGATCGTTGATGGAGCTAGAGACACATCTTATAATAGCTCAGAAACTGAACTACCTCAAACACGAGGTACTGCAAAAGATTCAGATGGAGATAGAGAGTATAGGGAAGATGCTCAACCGTCTGATTCAAAGCTTGAAGAAACATTAGTTCAGGATTCGATTTTTGATGTTCGTGGTTCGGAATGTCAAGAGACACAATACCTTTTCCCAAATCCCGAGCAACCAATCCCTAATCCCCTACTTCACGATGTCAAAAAGTGGGGAAGTTGGGTGCTTGAAGAGGTAAGGAAAGAGATTGGGAGATTCTATCCACCTGACCCGGACGGCTCAATTCCCGTTGGTTACATATGGGCAAGGACTATAAGGTGTAATAATCCATCGTGTGGTGCTGAGATTCCTCTTGTAAGACAGACATGGCTTGCAAAGAAGGCAAACAAAAAGGTTGCATACAAGTTAATTCCAAAGGGCAACAATGTTGAATTTGAAATAAGAGAGGGAAAGCGAATAGACTTTAACCCTGAGACCGGCACAGTTTCAAGGGCAAAGGTAATCTGCCCATGCTGCAACTCCGGCTTGAGCGATAAAGAGGTAAGGAAGCAGTTTCAGGAAGGAAAAGCTGGTGAGAGGATGGTTGCAGTGGTTCTTCACAAAAAACGGGTTTCGGGGTCCAGAGTTCGGGATTCGGGAAAAAGATACAGGCTGGCAACGGAGAGGGATTTAGAGGTTTTCAGGGAAGCAGAAAGGTATCTTGAGAAAAAAAGACAGGAACTTTTTAACAGGTTGGGAATTGACCCAGTGCCGGATGAAAAGCTAGTAAGAACAGGTGGAAACCAAATGGCGGTTTTGCATTACGGCATATATAGATTTGGTGACCTTTTCAACTCCCGTCAGAAGCTGGCTTTGATTACTTTTGCGGAGAAAGTCAGGGAAGCGTACAGGGGGATTAGGGATTCGGTGTTAGGTGTTCGGGAGGGAAACAAAACAAACCCCGAATCCCGAATCCCTAACCCCGAAGACTACGCAAAGGCGGTGGTGAGTTATTTGGGGTTGGGAGTTAATAGATTGGCCGATAAAAGTTCCTCTTTGTGCCGCTTAATTCCACAAACTGAAGCAATTGGATTCACATACGGTAGGCAGGCATTACCAATGCTTTGGGATTACATAGAAATGTGTCCTTTTGAGCATCCAAGTGGGTGGGATACTATACTAGATGAAACTCTAGAAAATCTCTCCCACCTCCCCCAGTTTCCACCCGTAGAATTAGAGGAGGAAGGATGAAAACCTTAGAGGAGATTAAAAAAATTCTTGAAAGACACAAGGATGAAATAAGGAAGAAATACGGTGTGGTTATCAAGGGAGTGTTCGGTTCTGTTGCAAGAGGAGAACAGAAGGAAACGAGCGATGTAGATATCCTCATTGAGATTGAAAGACCAATTGGACTTAAGTTCTTTGAACTGTGGGACGAGATTGAAAAACTGCTCGGCTGTGAGGTTGACCTCGTGAGAGAGAAACTCCTCAGACAGGAGATTAAGGACGAAATATTGAAAGAGATGATAAAAGTATGAGAAGGAAATCCTCACTCTATATCAAAGACATACTTGAAGCCATCTCAAAAATTGAAGAATTTACAGAGGGAATGTCTTTTGAAGATTTCATAAAGGATGACAAAACATCAAGCGCGGTAATAAGAAAGCTTGAGATAATTGGTGAAGCGGTAAAGCAACTACCCCAAGAAGTAAGAGGTAGGTTCCGAGAAATCCCTTGGAGTGCGATGGCAAAGACAAGAGACAAGATCATCCATTTTTATCACGGTGTGGATCACGATATAATCTGGAAAATCATAAAGGAAGACCTCCCACCCCTGAAACCATCGTTTGAAACAATTTACAAAAAACTTCTGGAAGAGGAAGGATGAAAAGACTGGAAGAGATTAAAAGAAGGCTTGTGGAATTACGGGAAATCATAAGGAATAGATATAAAGCAGAGGTTATAGGGATTTTCGACTCCTATTTCGCGGGGAGCAGAAGGAGGGAAGCGACCTTGATGTGCTTGTGAAGTTTTACAAAGGAGCTACGCTGTTTGAACTTGTGGGGCTTTCCATCTATCTTGAAGAAGAACTTGGCGTTAAGGTTGATGTGGTGCCTTATGATACAGTGAGGGAAGAAATCAGAGAAGAAGTTTTAAAGGGGGCGATTTATCTACCCGAACTAAAGGAAAATATTTAGAAGGTTCTAAAAAATATAGAGAAGGAAACATGAGAAAACTGGTAATTCCAGAAGTCATACAGGCATCAGCCACATCTTTACCCTATCCTGACAACTACTTTGATGCAGTAATAACAGACCCCCCGTATTATGATAATGTGCCCTACTCCTATCTTTCTGATTTTTTCTATGTCTGGCTAAAAAGAACAATTGGGGATCTGTATCCAGAACTCTTTGCCACCCCACTCACACCAAAAGCTGAAGAAATTGTGGCTTACTCACATGGAGAAGGTGGGTTTGAAGGTGGAAAGAGGTTTTTTGAAGAAATGATTTCTAAAGCCTTTAGGGAAATACGAAGGGTTTTAATGCCTGTATAGTTTTTGCTCATAAATCAACAGAGGCATGGGAAACTATTATTAATGCCATTTTAGATTCTGGTTTGTATCTTACAGCAAGCTGGCCTGTACACACTGAGATGAAAACTAGGCTTCAAGCAAAAGAAACTGCCTCTTTAGCCTCCTCCATCTACATGGTCTGCCGCAAGCGAACCGAGAGTAAGAGTGCCTATTTTAACGGGATAAAACCCCAAATTGAGGAAAGGATAAAAGAGAAGCTTGAGCAGTTCTGGAATGAGGGCATAGGAGGAAGTGATTTCTTTATCTCAGCAATCGGTCCTGCGATGGAGGTCTTTGGGAAATACGAAAGTGTTGAGAAACTCTCCGGGGAAAAAGTTTCAGCTAAGGAACTTCTTGAGCTTGTCCGAAAAACCGTAAGTGAATACGCCCTTTCCATAATTCTAACCCCGAAATCCGAATCCCGAACTTGGGAGACATTGATGAGGAAACAAGGTTTTATATCCTCTGAAGGTGGACGTATAACTCTCAAAAGGTTCACTTTGATGAGGCAAGAAAGCTTGCACAGGCAATAGGGGATGTTCTGCCGGAGGGAGAGATAAGGAAAAGCAGATGATACAGGGATTTCTTTATGGAAGGGAGAGTTACAGTAAGGCAGAGGCAAAAACAGATAAATACCAAAGAAGTTTATTTGAAGAGTAATGGATACGGACGGAACAAAAAGAAGATACACTGTTAAAACAAAGAGGTAATAAAATGAACGAATTGCATAAAATAAAGCAGATAATAATTAGAGTTTTGGAAAAAGAGAACTTTTCCTGTGAAGAGGTAATCCTCGTTGGTTCAAGAGCACGTAAGGATTTTAGAGAAGATAGCGATTGGGATATACTGGTTATCGTTAAGGAATGTTTAAATCACTAACAGAAGAAAAAGCTGTGGTATGAAATCTATACGGCACTTCACAAAGAATTTCCTATTAGTTCATTTGACCTAATTCTGAAATCTAAAAGTGCATATGAAGAAGAAAAGCTAGTCGTAAATACAATTTATTGAAAAGAAAAATAGTAATACAGTGGTTAATAAAAGCAAACGGTGATTTAAAAACATCTGAAATTTTACTTAAATCTGAGGCATTACAATTGGTGCAGTTTGTTTTCACGCTCAAAAGGATACAAAAGCGATGATGAAACTTCTTGATAGGATACCTAAAATAACTCAACCCTATGTTACTTCGTTACTCCATACCTATAACTGGAAACACAACAATAGAAAGGAAAGAGCAGAACTTCCCGAAAAGACAGAGGGAATGGTTTTTAAAAACAATATGTAAAGTCAAAGAATGCAAGGGATAAAAATGGCTTTACCATCCTGGTGGCAGGTTACAACTCCACATAAGGACATAAGGGAAGGAAAGTTAAGTGAGGCCATATTTGCAGCAGACCTTGGGGATGTTGTCTATGGTAGAGCACCCCTTGAGTATCAGGATGCAGCCCTATTCTTCCAGAAAACATACATTACAACGGGATTAAAAAACCTTGTTGAAAACGTTCTTTTCCGCCTCTCTGGAGAAAAAGGAGACCCTGTAATTCAGCTCCAAACCCCTTTTGGTGGTGGAAAAACCCATGCTCTTCTTACACTCTATCACCTGATAAAAAATAGAGACAGAATCAAACATCTCTCTCCAATTGCTGATTTCCAATCCCTGATTCCTGATGACGCAAAGGTAGCGGTGTTTGTTGGAACACATGCAGACGCAGTAAGTGGAAAGACCCCCTGGGGTGAGATTGCAGAGCAACTTGGGCAGTATGAAATCGTAAAAGAACATGACAAAAAACGTATTGCCCCGGGAAAGGAACGCCTAAGAGAGGTTTTTTCATTCAGCCCTACCCTCATCCTTATGGATGAAATCCTTGAGTACATAGTAAAGGCAAATCGCTTAGAGAAGGTTGAGAAAATCACCCAGGGACAAACCCTTGCCTTTCTTCAGGAGCTCTCAGAGGTGGTTGCATCTTCTGAGAATTGCTATCTGGTTGTTACCCTTCCTGCAAGCATTCTTGAGAGATACGATGAGGAGGTAGAGAGGTCCCTTCATCAGTTACAGAAGGTCTTAGGAAGAGTAGAGGCAGTTTATACACCTGTTGAGGGCATAGAGCTATACGAGATCATAAGAAAAAGGCTCTTTGAGGAGCTGGGAAGTGAAGAGGTGAGAAAAAATATAGCCCAGAGCTATTTTGATCTCTATAATAAACTTGGTTCCGATGTACCATCCGAGGTAAGAGAACCAGAATACAGGGAAAAGATAGAGAGAGCTTACCCTTTCCATCCAGAGCTAATTGATGTTCTTTATAAGAGATGGGGATCTTTCCCAACGTTTCAGAGAACAAGGGGGGTACTAAGGCTTCTTGCAGAGATAGTAGGTGACCTCTACAGGAAAAAGGTTCCTTCTCCTCTAATTCAGTCATCCCTTGTAAGCCTTGAGAATCACGCAATAAGAAGGGAGTTTATAAAGCACATAGGGAACGAATACGACAGTGTTATCTCCTCAGACATTGCAGGGGAGAGTGCCAAAGCCCCAAAAATAGACAGAGAGATGGGAAGTGAATATGAAAAGTATGGGATTGCAAAAGGTATAGCAACTTCTGTGTTTCTCTACTCCTTCAGTGCTGGAGCAAGCAAGGAAACAACTCTTCCAAGAATAAGGGTAGCTCTTCTTAGAGAAGGAATTCCCGCAACCATTGTCGGTGATGCTGTGGCAAAGCTTGAAGAGGAACTCTGGTATCTTCACTCGGAAAAGAAGCAGTACTCCTTTAGAAATCAACCAAATCTAAACCGTGTAATAATAGACAGAGAGGAAACCGTAACTGACGACAGGATAAGAGAGGAACTCAAAGAGCTAATTCAAAAGAACTCCGGACGCGCCCTTGAGGTTTACCTCTGGCCTGAGGAACCACAGGATATACCAGATAACAAAAACCTAAAACTTGCCATACTTGATCCAGACCTATCCTATGGTTCAGAAAAAACAAAGAGACTTGTACGAGAACTCTTTGAAAGGGCAGGAAGCGGGTTTAGGGTTTATAAGAACACCCTTTTTATTCTTGCTTCAGATAACAACCACTTTGTTTCCCTTAGCAAATCCCTAAGAAGGCTTTTAGCCCTAAGAGAGATACAAAGCGATAAATCCTTTACCGAAACCCTTACGAAGCAAAGCCAGGAAGAGCTAAAAGCTAGATTAAAAGACATAGAAAGTAAGGTTCCATTTGAAATTTTAAGTGCTTACAGATACCTTGCAATCCTGGAAGAAAGCGGTATAGTCTGGAAAGATCTTGGAATCCCCACCACAGGAAGCAGCCAGTATATCTCTGAGAGGGTAAAGCAGTATCTTAGAGATCAAGAAAAGCTTCTTACAAAGCTAAGCCCCAAATACATTCTGGAAAAAGCCTTTGGCAAAGACGAAAACGAAAAACCCCTTAGAGAAATATATGAACTGCATCTTAAAACCCCGGGAATGCCCATACCCGAGAATGAAGGAGTTTTAATAGATACGGTTAAAGAGGGGGTTAAAACCGGAATACTTGGACTTAGAGAATCCGAAGGTGTTTACTGTGGAGAAGATACCAGTCCGGTTACTGACTCAGTCGTTCTAAAGGGAGATGTTGCAAGGAGGCTAAAAGAAGAGAAAAAGAGAGATGAAGAGGGAAAAAAGGAAGAAAAACCCAGGGAAGAGGAGATAAAGAAAAAGGAAGAGCCAGTTAGGAAGTTAACATTAAAAGCCAAAATCCCCTGGGATCAACTCTCTTCTATAATCGGTGGTGTAATTCGACCACTAAAAGACAGAGGGTCTCCACCAGAGATCACCCTTGAAATAATAGCCAAGTCCGAAGAAGGTTTTGATAGAAACACACTTGATTTAAAGGTTAGAGAAACCCTTACACAGATAGGGGCAGAAATAGAAGAGTGGAAAGAGGAGTGAAATACAGTGTGGGTTCAGGTAGCATTTGATATAGTAGGCTATGATGTAAAAAAACCTTCTTACCGTACGGGAATTCACTCCGATGGAAAACAGGTATATTATTTCAGACTACCAGAAGCCCTGCATAATGGAACGAACGGGAAAGATGAAAAGGTATCTAACAGATGCTTTCCCTAAATGGGTTTTCCTATCTGTACTTGCTTTTTTTCAAATCGCTTTCCTGATGCCAATCCTAACCCCTTGTATCGGGAAAGAACTCCAAATCCCAGATAGCAGGTATCTGGACTCCAGAACACCCATTAGGGTAAAACAGGTAGATATCATAAGGGGAGTAACTCCATGGGGAGATATTGTTTTTCTGGATGATAGAACCCTAATCGTACCTTATGCACATACAAGAGAGCTTACCCCGGAGGAGCTTGAAAGGGAACGTAAAAAGGCTTATCAGTTTCTTAATCGCTCAACGGAAGAGATAGTAGATGAACTTGTAAAACCGGAGCAGGGTGAAGCCCATGCCATAAATACCTTCCGCAGGTGGCTTGCAGAAAGATACATAGAGTATCTTAAAGCAAACCCGGAGGCTCAAAGGATAGAAGGGGAGTATGTAGAAGAACTTGGCATTAGGTTTTTCTCAATAAGTAGGGAAGGAATAAGAGAGGTTAAAAGCATTCCCTTATGGCAGGGTCTTGGACGGGTTCAGACAAACGTATCCTACATCGGTGGACTTGGAACAGGTCAAAGGCTTGAGCTACACCGTGTAAACCTCCATGTAGGTGTTAGAGTTGGGAAAGATATCATATCAGTATGGACATCACATCCCGAACAACCAGATAACACAACAACCGTATTCTTAAGCAAAAACACCCTGGAGGTTCTGGGTTATACCTCTGGTTTTATTCCATTGGAATGGATAGATAGGGAAAATGTCTTTGCTCTAAAGCACTCACCGAACAATAAATGGATAGCTGGTATATACAAGGTGTTACCGGCCTCAGATAAACTCCTTATTCCGGTAAAAGTACTAAATGTAGGGCTTTCTCCAAGACCACTGTTTACGGGGGAGATAGTAAAGATACCAGCAAATAGAACCCAGTCCTTTCTTGCTGTAATTCACAACGGTAAGATTAGCCTGCTTGACACAACCACAGGGGCTATAAGTCCACTTTACCTCCAGAACTTCTTTAAGGGTAAGAGATACCTAAAAGCCTCTGCAAATAGCGGTCTGCAAACTTTTAACAGACGTGTATGGACCGTAGGACTAGCGGGAAACTGGGTTGTTGCGGGCATAGGAGAAACCACAGAGGGGATTAAAGTAGACTACGTTTATGAACTGCCCAAAACAGGGGAACCTCCAGGCCACTGGGGAGGGCCACTTGCCACAACCAGCGGTTATCTGATACTTGCTTTTGATCCAATGCTCTGGAGGGAAAAAGAAAAAGGAGTTTACGGAGGAAGCTCCTCTCATCTTGTTGAACTCTGGGCATTTGATCCCAGAACAAAATACTTATCGCGCATAGAAGGAACTGGAAGAATTCCATACCGCAGGGGATACAGGGTAGTTGCCACCTCACCCGGAGGAAGATTGCTTGCTGCCCGAACCGGTGATGATGAGGTAAAGATATGGGAGTTAAATCCCCTTTAAATCAAACCCATTAGATCTAATTTGTTTTTTCCGGCGTTGGACGGTCTTCCCCTTGACAACCACCCACCACACAAAGACACCACCACAACCAGCATCCAACACAGCAAGCTATATATCCGTCTCACAGGACATACGTTTGTATATATCCTGTGAACAAGAAAAACCATCCCTATCCTCATGTTACAGGCATTAATTTGCACGATGAACTCAAAAACCCTTTTTCCTCCCTCAAAACCTGCTCTGTAAAGCAACTTAGATGCAGCACTTCAGTGAATCCCTCCGCTTTTAAGACGCTCCAGAGGAAGGGTAATGGAGCCAAGAGGTGGAGAAGGAAGCGATTTAGATGCGGTTATTTTATGGGCAAGCTCTTCTGCCATGCGCTCCGTAATCCCTGGCTGAACATAAAGAGAAACCACATTGTAGTTTTCATCTTCTTCCTCAGGATGCATGTTATCTGCAAGGCCTTGGGATTTAGAGAAAAGGAGAAACAAAACCAAAAAAGAAATCCCCATTGCGGTGTAATACCCCTCATGTCCGGAGAAATTATTCCTGATAGTTTAAGGCCATAAAGGAGGAAAGTTTTTTTTCATCAAACAAGGTTATTTAAAACGTGTATCATGAAACGCTTTATTTAACATAGCATCATAAGATTATGAGCAAATCTGCAAAAGTAAAGAAGAAAGTAAACAATACTACTCCCTCAAATTATTTCAAACAGGGTTTCTATGAACCCAACGCTGATTGGATTGATGTTTCAATTACAATTAAGAACCACATGGTTCACTGGCCTGATGACCCACCTGTTCTTATCGAACGAATACTCGATATGGAAAGTGGAAGTAATTGTAATCTTTCAGTAGCTTCAATGAGCTTACATACAGGTACACACGTAGATGCCCCTTATCATTTCCTTAAATCAGGAGTTGGAATTGACCAAATACCAATAACTGCAATAATTGGGCTAGCCAGAGTAATTGAGATAAAAAACCAGAGGAAGATAGAGCCAAAAGAACTTCACCTGTATAACATCGGTTCTGGAGAAAGAATACTTTTTAAAACACGGAACTCTGAAAGATGCTGGAAAACTGGGGCTTTTGTTAAAGACTTTGTCTACCTATCAACAGAAGCTGCGCAATTTCTTGTAAGCAAAAAAGTTCAAACCGTTGGTATAGATTACCTCTCCATTGGAGGATACAAGAAAAACGAGACAGAGGTTCATCGTTTGCTTCTTGAAGCAGGTATATGGATTATAGAGGGACTAAACCTTGCTCATGTAGAACCAGGTATATACGAGCTTATCTGCCTTCCACTGAAGATAGAGCAAGGAGATGGTGCACCTGCTAGAGCAATTTTGAGAGCAATTCAAAAAACTTGACAAAGGGGGAAACTAACATGGCAAACGATAAAAAGGAATTTGGGATAATCGGCCTGGGAAAAATGGGAGGTAACCTGTCTCTTCAAGCAATGGAGAAAGGCATAAGGGTTGTTGGCTATGATAAAAAGGGAGCATCCAAAGAGCTTATACAAGCGGGTTTAACTGAAATTAAGAACCTAGAAGGATTTAAAAAGAAGCTTTTACCCCCAAGAGTTATCTTTATCTATATTCCCGCAGGAGCGCTTGTTGATTCAGTCATTGATGAGCTTTCTCAACATCTGGATAAAGGCGATATTATAGTAGATGGTGGAAATTCTTACTGGGGTGATTCACTACGTCGCTATAAAAGGCTTAAAGAGAAAGGACTTAATTTCGTAGACCTTGGGACAAGTGGTGGTATTGAAGGAGCACGACATGGTGCCTGTTTCATGGCGGGTGGAGAAAAAGAGACCATTACCAAGATAGAGCCCCTGTTACTTAAGCTGGCCACCCCTGGTGGGTATGTACATGCCGGTCCACCCGGTACAGGACACTTTGTAAAGCTGGTTCATAACGGAATAGAATTTGGAATGCTTCAAGCCATAGGCGAGGGAATAGATCTCCTAAAGCACTATCACGAAAACCTCGATATTGCTGAAATCCTTCGTTGCTGGCGCAATGGCTCGGTCATCCGTTCTTGGTTAATCGATTTGATGGAAAGAATCTACAGGGCTGAAGGAGGGATCGATAGGATACCTCCTTATGTTGAAGACACAGGTGAGGTAAACTGGCTTGTAAATGATGCTCTTCATATGGAGGTCTCTATCCCGGTAATTTCTCAAGCTGTTATGCAGCTAATTGCCTCACGTGACAATAAAAGATACTGGGCTCGTGCAATAGCTATGATGCGTCATGGATTCGGTGGTCACCCATACGGTTCTGATAAAGGTATTGCCACCGAACGCAGGAAAGGACGTGTTGGGGATTTCCCAGATATCAAAAGCAAATAGGTTTTCTTTTTATGAAACTTTATTTATCTACAATAATCTCCCCCACCATTCCAGCTCCTTCATGAGGTATGCAAAAATACCTGTATGTACCAGGCACTATAAACTTGTGCTGGAAGGCTTGTCCCGGCTCAATATTACTGGAGTTAAACGGCTTTGCTCCTTTAGGTAAAGCAACATCCCTTTGATCAGCTGCTATTTCAGGAACTGCTGTTACAGTGTGAACAAGCATAGAGCGGTTCTCCCATTTAACTTGGGCTATTTTTTCTCCCATTGTATGCCTACTCTTACCTGCTTGTGTATCTTTAGAATCCATAGTTATTAAAAGAAAAGTTAACAATCCAAATAGCAAAACACTTAATAAAAACGTTTTTTTTGTATGAACCATTTTAATAACCCCCTTCAATTTTTTAAATTTAGATGCCAGCTTCCATAAAAGAGTTTCAATATGCCCTGAAGTACAACAAAAGGTGGTTACAAATCACAACTTCCTCTTTGCTCTCTACTATGTTAGATTTACACTAGTCTTTATTAAAAGGGCAATAGACAACGCCCAACGTAAAACCGTATGCAAGATGTATCACAAGGCTTCCGATAATCATAATGGCTGGATTAGGGGTTCTTGTAAAGAAAACCCCTGCAGGACTTGCAAGAGGAACCACCACTAACCCTGCTGCTATCGTTGTAATTATTCCATAGATTATGCCTTTAACTACTCTATGGCTGGGTAACACTTTGTATAGCCATTTAGCATAAATAAGGGCAAGTATTATGCCATTTATGAAATGGCAAGTTGTCCCCATGCATAGGTATGCCCCATATTTGCTGCAAGCATGGCACCAACATCAATTTTTGGAAGCCCAACCCCTGCTTGCCAAAAACCGGTCATGGTCATAACATAGGTGGCAATAAAACCTGCCAGAACAGACCGCATAAAGTTCTCCCTACTCATTAGCTAGGCCTCCTTCTTTAAATTATATGGACTAAAGAAATCAACCTTAAAACACACTACCTGCTCTCTACAGGAACCTGGACACCAAAGATATTAATGGTTTTGGTTCTTCCGAAATCCTCAACCTCATAGAAAGCAAAGAAACAAGGTTATATTTCCTCATGGCATATCCTCCTTTTTTTGTTTTTAGATTTAGATGAGGATAAAAAGAAATGGTTTCCAATATAGAAACTTGTGTATATATCGATAGCCCAATGAATCCAGCTTATACTTATTGCATCATAAAAAAGAAAATGAGTAGAAAAACAACTCTAGTAACAGGTAGGAGCGTAAAAATCGGTAAGGCCATAAGAGTATTGTTTGTACGAAAACGCCCTTACAAAGAAGCAGTCTCTGTTGATTGCGGTATCACCATATATTCTGAGTTTATAAATCCTTACCACCCACTAGTAAGCAAACAATGACGGATATAATTGAGATAAAGAAGGAATATAAGAAACTGGAAGAGTATGGTATTATTGGTAACCTAGAAACCTGTGCCCTTATAGGGAAAGATGGTTCTGTTGACTGGTGTTGTTTTCCCCATTTGGAGTCTCCAAGCGTTTTTGCCGCCATTTTGGATATTGAGAGAGGTGGACACTTTATCATACAACCAAGCGAAAACTTTACATCAAAACAGTTCTACATAGAAAAAACAAATGTACTTCAAACCACTTTTGAAACGGAGTCTGGAACCGCCACCCTAGTTGATTTTATGCCTGTTACAATAAAAGAAAAAAATGGGTTTTTAGCTCAATACTTTGAAAAAATCAAAAATTTAGTTGACAAATCAGGTATTCACCACAATGAAAGGTCTATCATACGAAAAATTATATGCACAAAGGGCAGTATTGAGCTAAAAATTGAATTTAAGCCACGATTTAACTATGCCCGTGCTATACCTAAATTCGTAGTGTTACAGAATGGAGTTACAGCAAAATGGCAAAACCATACACTTTTCCTACAGTCACCGATTCCTCTAAACATACTTGATGGAGAAGCAAAGGGAAACTTTCACCTTAAAGAAGGTGAACACATATGGTTTGTTCTTCAGTACGGAAGCACCACTATAAAAAGTGCTAAGGAATGCGAAGAGCTTTTACAAAAGACCCTGGATTACTGGCTAGGATGGGTACACAGCTGTGAACCATCAAAATGCGTTTTTGAAGGCCCATGGCATGATATTGTTGTTCGCTCCGGGTTGGTACTTAAGCTACTTACACATCCCGAAACAGGAGCCATTGCTGCAGCACCAACAACCTCCATTCCAGAAGAGATCGGTGGCAGTCGTAACTGGGATTACCGATTCTCATGGGTTCGTGATGCCTCCTTTACGGTTCAGGCACTTTACAACCTGGGTCATGTTAAAGAAGCAAAGGATTACTTAAAATGGTTTATAGATATATGCAGACACAATAGTCCATCTAAAATTCAGGTTATGTATGGTTTGCACGGTGAGTTAAACTTAGAAGAAGAAGAGCTAGAGCATCTTTCAGGTTACCTAAATTCTTATCCCGTAAGGATTGGAAACGCTGCTGTAAAGCAAAAGCAGCTTGACATATATGGCGAGTTAATTAACGCAATATACGAAACCACCCGTTATGGAGAGGACATCTCATCAGGAGATTGGAATTCCATAAAAGAAATAGTTGATTATGTATGTGAGATATGGAATACAAAAGATGCTGGTATTTGGGAAGTAAGAGGTGAACCGCAACACTTTATCCACTCCAAACTCATGTGTTGGGTAGCACTTGATAGAGGAATAAAGATTGCGAGGCTAAAGGGATTTGATGCTAATCTAAGCAAGTGGGTGAAAAATAAGGAGGATATAAGGTATACCATACTTGAAAGAGGTTTTAATCAAAAACTAAATAGCTTTGTTCAATCCCTTGATGGGGATAAGCTAGATGCATCATGCCTTTTGATTCCAATAGTAGGTTTTCTCTCCTTTAAAGATCCACGCGTTCAGGGCACTATTGATGCTGTGGTTAAGTATCTTATGAATGAGAAGGGATTAGTCTACCGATATGATGGAGAAGATGGACTTACTGGAGAAGAGGGAACATTTACCCTTTGCTCATTTTGGCTTGTAGATACCCTAACCCTCTCTGGCCGGATTAAGGAAGCAGAAGACATATTTCTAAATGTTTTAAAGTATGTAAGCCCTCTGGGACTACTTGCAGAAGAAATAGATGCTAATTTAGACAGACAGCTTGGGAATTTCCCTCAAGCTTTCAGTCACATTGGACTTATAAACAGTGCCCTTTATCTGGGTAAAGCAAAAGGAAAAGAGCAAATGGGTCCCAGCCCCATCGGTATTGCCAACGAATGAGAGCCAGATGGTAGTGAAAACCACTACCGTCAAGATAAAAGCCCTATCTTTTCATAAGAACGGGAAGATATATACACTCCAACACATTGATTCCAAGACTTATCACTAATTAAGAGTTCAACTCCTATTCCGGAGAGAAAAGCCAAAATAACCGGTGTCCTGATACAACACGGAGTTAAAAAGGTTGTTCCCACTAACCCGATTACTTTTTGATACTATCCTATGTATCCCCTAGTGATTGCTAAAACCTTATATCGAATCTTTACCTATATATCTTCTTAGCATAGCAATTCCCAGGCCATAGTGAAGATGCCCTCTAACAGCGAGAGAAACCTTACCAGTTTCTTCCGAAACAACTATAACCAAAGCATCACTAACTTCACTTAACCCCACTGCAGCCCTGTGTCTGGTTCCAAGGTTACCTGCAATAGAGGCCATATACCCAACAGAAACAGGCAAAAGAGCTTTGGCCGCTTTAATCCTATTCTCACGAACTATAACAGCACCGTCATGCAAAGGATTACCAGGATAGAATATGCTCTCCAGTAATGGAGCCGAAACCTCAGCATCAGTAACTATCCCCGTCTTTATGTAAACATCCAGTTTAGTCTCCCTCTCTACTACAATAAGGGCACCAAATCGCTTGGTACTCAGGTTATGAACTGCAAGAACAATTTCGGTAAGGGCTTTAAAGTAAGGAAATATGCACGATTCAAAATGGATTTCCAAAAGGGATCTCTCCATACAATTAAGAATCGATTTGAGTTCTGTAACCTTTAAAATAAGACTTTCACAGGATTCAAAGGTAAGGGGAATAGATAAAAGATCCTTAATAGTTCTTGCCTGAATCTCTATATAATTTAGCTCTTCTAACAAACTGCCTTTATTCTTATACGTATGTAGATCTAAATCCTTTCTGTTTATTTTATCCAATTCCTTCCTTAGACTCCTTATGCATTTTCAACGAAGGTATAATTTCGACATTGAGATCCGGGAAATTAAACTTTAGAGACCATATTAACTGCCCCGGGTCAAGTTTCCCTTTTCTAAAGTCTATAACCGCAACAAACATATCCGAGTTCCTAAATATTTCTACTCTGTCAACATCGTAAAAAGCGTAAAGTTCCTTCTCTATCTCTGCTATATCATCCTTTATTCCGGAGATTCCAAGGAATACCCTTTCAAGTTTCCACTCTGGAAACAATCGCCTTACATCATATCCAGCCCGTCTTAGAGCCATTATTATCTTTGTTTCGGTTATAAACTCTGGGGCAAACTTAAAAGAAAGCTCTTTTTTAAGAGCATCAACTCTAACCTCAAAGACTCCAGGAAGACCTGAAACCACCGATTTAATATCACTCTCGCCATGTGGCCCCATTCCAAACACCCTCAGTCTTAAACTGCCCTGCTGCGCAGCCAGTAAAATAGATGTGAGAAAGAGAAGTTCAATTGCTATTGCAAAGATAAAAGACCTCAAAGTCTACTACCCCTCTTTATATTCCGCTTTAGAAAAGGATACCGGTTCATTATCAAACCCTGTGTTTTATTGCTATTTTATTGGATGATAAAACGAGAATTTGGGTTTCAATTTTCTTCAGCTGAGCTTTTTAACAAAACGTAAAATAACTGTTAACGGATATAACCCTGCTTTACCTAATTCTATATTTTATATAATTGAGGTATGCCTAGACTTCCTATCATTGAAGAGGATAAAGCTACAGAAGAGATAAAGAATATATATGCCACGATTAAGGATGAACTCGGCTTTGGTTTTGTCCCTAATCTGTTTAAATCCATGGCAATAAACCCTACAGTACTGCATGGAAACTGGGAAAATATAAGACTTACACTTCTAAATGGTTTGATACCAAGGACTCTAAAAGAGATTATATGCGCTGCTATATCAGCTGCAAGGAAAAATAACTACTGCCTTAGGATCCATCTCTACAGACTTAGTATTTTAGGTATTGATAAAGAGGTTTTACAGGGTCTTCAAGAAAGCAGCTTGGACGAACTTTCTCTTCCAGAAAGAGACAAGCTAACAATAAAGTTTGCTTTAAAAGTTGCCCTAGAACCTGATTTGGTTACCGATAAGGATTTTAACGAATTAAGGGATAAAGGCTTAATTGAAGGAGAAATACTTGAGGTTATTTTAACAGCAATTCTGGTTAACTCTTTGAATACCTATTCTAAGTTAATTGACATCAACCCGGACACAAATTATGTCTAGTCAAGAGAATAATAACAGGCATATACTACAGGAATACCGGCGTCTTCTTATCAAGAGTGAGAGCCAAAAAACTAGACTCTCTATGATTAATGAAATATCGAATACAATAAATTCTCTTACAAATCTAGAAGAAATATTCAAAGCTGTTGTTTCCAAGCTAAAGTGGATACTCGATTATGATAGCTGCAGTATATGTGTATTAAGTAAAGATAAAAACCAATACACTATTTATACCTGCTTTGATTCAAAAAAAACCTCTCTCTTAGAAACAACCAAGTACAACTGGGTTGTGGTATTGCAAGTTGGGTAATACAGAAAGGTAAGCCTATTATCATTTCAAACAAAGAAGAAGAACCTAAATTAGATGTATTTAATGACAACAAGGTTTTCGGTGAAGACACAAAATCTATTCTTTCCGTTCCCATAAGGTCAGAAGAACAAATTGTCGGCTCACTAAATCTTGGTCATAAAAGAATAAATGCCTACTCAGATGAAGACATGAAGGTGGTCCACCTTGTTGCTTCTCAGTTAAGTGTAGCCTTAAAGAACCATAAGCTCCTGGAAGAGTTGAGGAAAGCAAATCGCGAACTTGAATCCGCAAAAAAAATCTTGAGGTGCAAATAGCTAAGAGAATAAAAGAACTACAAGAAGCTAAAGAAAAATACAGAGTTATACTTGAAATTAACAACTTCATCGTTTCGCACCTTAGATTACGCGATCTACTTCCCTCAATTGCCCAAATTATAAGAAAAAAACTCTCCTTTGATGCTACGAGCATAACCCTCTACGAAGCGGAACGAGATGTATTAAAAATCTGGGCTCTTGAAGTACCTTTTTCTTCATACTCCCTATCCAATTTAGCTCCAGATTTAGAGGTACCACGAGAAGGAAGCCATGTAGGATGGGTAATCGACAATAAAAAACCGCTTATTGTATACGATTTACTAAAAAACCAGCGCTTTCCCCAGGATAGTATACTCCTGGAAGAGGGAATTAGATCCTACATCATTATACCCCTTATAATCAAAGAAAAAGTCATAGGAACCTTTAATGTGGCAAGTAGAGAACCTTCTAAATTCCGGGTATCTGACATAGAGTTTTTATCTTTGGTTGCTAAACAAATTGCTCTTGCGATTGATAATGCAATACTATACGAAGAAATTGAAAAAATAAAAAATCAATTTGAGGTAGAAAGTGTCTATCTTCAAGAGGAGATTAAAACAGAATTTAATTTTGAAGAGATAATTGGAGAGAGTAGAGTTCTAAAGAAGGTCTTAAAACAAGTTGAGAAAGTTGCAAAAACAGACTCAACGGTTCTTATACGTGGTGAAACCGGTACAGGTAAAGAGTTAATTGCCCGTGCAATCCATAATATTAGCATGAGAAAAGACCGACCTTTAATTTCCTGCAATTCCTCCCGGACTAATCGAAAGTGAACTGTTTGGACATGAAAAGGGGGCTTTTACTGGGGCAATATCTAGGAGGGGAAGAAAATGGGGAGAACCAAACTTAAGATAGAAGAAGGTATAAAAAAACCGGATAAGAACAACCTACCTGATGAAGAACTGGTTAAGCTTTTCATTCAAGATAAGAACACAGAAGCATTTAACAAGCTCTTAAATCGGTATGTGGATAGAATTTACAGGTGTGCCCTAAGGATAACCCGTAATCAGAGTGATGCTGAGGAGGTTGTTCA
>VAPR01000104.1_pt1 | contig 57482 bp, 45 predicted proteins | sample 3380701 | NCBI WGS metagenome assembly VAPR01 (sample SAMN11536904, study PRJNA540576) | hot springs metagenome | isolation source: hot spring wet sediment | place: Spain: Lobios | collected 2014-01
TAGTTCAAATCGCACCACTGTGGGATTGAAACCCGGTTGTGTCGCTTCGCCGAGTAAACGGCAACAGCGTTCAAATCGCACCACTGTGGGATTGAAACCCTTCTCCTTTTTCTCGCCCGCTAGCTGGAAAAGCGTTCAAATCGCACCACTGTGGGATTGAAACACCAGCGCTGCCCCGGGGAAGCAGGGGCGTCTGCAGGTTCAAATCGCACCACTGTGGGATTGAAACGGGGGTCGGCGGCGCATACTGGTAGGGGCTATAATTGTTCAAATCGCACCACTGTGGGATTGAAACCCGATTTGTTCCTTTCCCCGGACACGCGCTCGGTGGGTTCAAATCGCACCACTGTGGGATTGAAACCGAGCCGGGAAAGCTCGCGGGTGAGCTGGAAGAACAGTTCAAATCGCACCACTGTGGGATTGAAACCCGACTGGTTCCAGTCAGTGAGCTCGAGCAGGCGATGTTCAAATCGCACCACTGTGGGATTGAAACTGTGCAAGCGCTTGGGCAGGTGTTCGAGCAGGTGTGGTTCAAATCGCACCACTGTGGGATTGAAACGTCACCCCTTGACGCCAGGTGCCTTTCCTCCTGCTTGTTCAAATCGCACCACTGTGGGATTGAAACTTGTACAAGTGCACAACAGAGGAAGACACACTTGAGTTCAAATCGCACCACTGTGGGATTGAAACTTTTGCACTGCAATCCGCCGCGTTGGCGCTACGGTCGTTCAAATCGCACCACTGTGGGATTGAAACCAGCTTTCGCAAGTGCAAGGGCGATTGCGGAGAGCTCAGTTCAAATCGCACCACTGTGGGATTGAAACGTCGGAAGGCTTTCACTACCTAACACCTTCCGATTACGTTCAAATCGCACCACTGTGGGATTGAAACTGTCGGTGAGTGTTCTGTAGAGTCGCAGCACGCTTGTTCAAATCGCACCACTGTGGGATTGAAACCCCACACACACACTTCACAGTGCCAAACATTTCTGCGTTCAAATCGCACCACTGTGGGATTGAAACGGGGGTCGCTGGCGCATACTGGTAGGGGCTATAATTGAGTTCAAATCGCACCACTGTGGGATTGAAAACTTGAGGTCTCGTTCAGAGACCTCAGGAGGCAGCAGGTTCAAATCGCACCACTGTGGGATTGAAAAGTGGTGTGATTTGATAGACCCGGCTTCCGTCGCTGGTTCAAATCGCACCACTGTGGGATTGAAAACTAACGGATTCTGCTGGTTCTGGAGCTCCGCCATGGTTCAAATCGCACCACTGTGGGATTGAAAACAGACCACGCCGTCAAACTCTACGTTGACGGCTTCCTGGTTCAAATCGCACCACTGTGGGATTGAAAACCCTCATGCGCATGCTCAACCGCAAAACCTTTACCGTTCAAATCGCACCACTGTGGGATTGAAAACCAGCATTTTAGCCGCCTGCCGGAGGTCCCTCTCGGGTTCAAATCGCACCACTGTGGGATTGAAAATCGTGTTCAGCGAATGCGTGACTGTGAAGGATGTGGGTTCAAATCGCACCACTGTGGGATTGAAAACCGGCACCGGTACTACGCCGCGAAACTCTGCAACGCGTTCAAATCGCACCACTGTGGGATTGAAAAGCTCCTGCCCCGCGAGAGGCGGTGATGAGCTCGAAGTTCAAATCGCACCACTGTGGGATTGAAAATTTGTAGCGGCGTCGGAAGACACCGTCGGCGTAGCTGTTCAAATCGCACCACTGTGGGATTGAAAACCGGTTCAGTCATTGGCTACAACACTGCGAAGTTTAGGTTCAAATCGCACCACTGTGGGATTGAAACCTGCGGACTTCGTAGCCGTATTCGGCGGCGTTGCAGGTTCAAATCGCACCACTGTGGGATTGAAACAACATACGCGTGCACAACAGCACACAGACAGACACAGGTTCAAATCGCACCACTGTGGGATTGAAACGGGCTTACGTACGTGCGTGTTGGAGGGTGAGTACGTGTTCAAATCGCACCACTGTGGGATTGAAACCGTCGCCTAGGCGGTTGGCGTTGCGCAGCGCGTCGGGTTCAAATCGCACCACTGTGGGATTGAAACCTTTGCCTCTGCGCTGCCGTGCTCGGGGACGGGGTAGTTCAAATCGCACCACTGTGGGATTGAAACGCCAGAAATAAACTCGACCTTCTTCATACCTCGCGTTCAAATCGCACCACTGTGGGATTGAAACACGTGAGTCACGACCCGGCGGCCCAATATTACAAATGGGTGCCGCCGGAAGGGTTGAGGCTGGTAGCTATAGGGTGGGCCGCCGATGACATGGTATGTGGTGCTTGATGGGGATAGCAATGTGGTTGCGGGTACCCAGGTAATTCGGCCATTCGCGGAATGGCATCGCGCCCACATTGTGAAGCCCGAGTGCATCCCCGATCATCTTCTCGCTTTACTTGCTGATGACGAACAATTTTGATCCCCCTGGGCCTTCACATCCCCGGAGTCGCGCGACGCGAACTCCGGGGGCGCTTTTTTAATTTGTAGTATACGAGTCAAGTCCAACCAAAAACAGGAGGAGCCATGATGCTCGAGAAGTTGCTGATGATGCTCCCGGATCCTCGGGAGCACGGGGTGCCTCCGCGGGAGGCAGCGAAAATCGCCTCTCTGTTTTTGGAGACTTTCGAATTCATGCTAGGGGTTGTCAAAGTGTCCTCGCTTATCCGGATTCTGAACAACAAGGAATTCCTGCGCAGTATGGGCGAGGGACGGGAGTATGGGATTGATGACGAGGCGTTTGCCAAATTTGCTCCGGTATTCGTGAAAGCGCTGGAGCGGGTGTTGTGGGAGCTGGAAGAAGGTGAAGCCAGAACCACGTTGTGGAAGCTAAAGAAGCGGTACTGGGAGATTTGTAAAACATTAGAGGATGGGCGAAATGAAGGAGCCAATTAAGAAGGTTCTTCCAGCGTGCGATCACAAAGGCATCCCCGCTCTCTGGGAAGAGGACGGGGGGTATACGAACACTGGGCGTGCTGTACGATAGTGCGCCCAAGCGCCCCCTGTTGGTGCGGAGGAAGGGGCACCTCGCGTGTGCCCAGCATGCGCTAGTGGGGGTGAGGGAAGGAGATTGTGTAATTGAGGGGGCCGGTGGCGACAGGAGCTAAATATCAAGGTTTGGGAAGTAGAGAGGCTTGTCCCTGTGTTGCGGGGCTGGCGAGCCCTCTTGAGCATGGTATATGCGTTCAAATCGCACCACTGTGGGATTCAAAGACACGCTCCTGGAGATTGCCGAGAGCACGGAAAGCTCACATCCCACCATGCTCGCCTCATATGTCCTGCGGTGTGACAAGCATACCTTACTGTAGCACGTTGGCAACACTTTTCGCTGTCCATTGCAAGGAAAACCACTCACAGCTTCCGCTCGCTCTCCAGTAAATTTGCACAGGACTCTTTCTCATCCAGCATGTGCTCTAATATGTGCTCTAACCATTGAACGCTCTGTGGTATACAGTACAAGGCAGCATCATGAGAACAGAACTTTTACTCTTCTCGACGAGTATTGCTATACTACCGATACTAACCTATGCCCAAAGGTTTGATGCACAGCGTATCTTTCAACACTGTGCGCCAGCGGTTGTTTACATCGAGACGGAAGATAAAATAGGTGCAGGCTTTTTCGTAAGTCCACAACATATTGTTACAAACAAGCACGTTATAGAAAGAACCACATGGCTAAGCTTAGGCCCGAAATACTACACGCGGCGCGAAATCACTGTTCAACTTCGCTCTGGACAACGGCTTTCCGTAGCGGAAGTCAATCCCTTTTCAGACCATCCAGACATCGATCTGGCAGTACTGAAGGTGCAGGGCTATCATAACGCGACATTACCGATCAAACCGAGTGTGGCCAACGTTGGTGAACCTGTGGTAGCTATTGGTCATCCTCTTGGTTCAAAATGGACTCAGACCATCGGGGCGATATCCAACAACTCCTACGAGACCTTCATCCAGCTCAATATCGCTCTAGACCAGGGTAACAGTGGTGGGCCTATCATCAACGCGAGCGGGCAAGTTGTTGGAGTTGCAACGCTCGTTCTTCGAGACCCAAACGCCTTCTTCATCAGCAAATCAGCAACAGGGCAGTTTGGTATTCGTTCTGATGTTCTTGCGGAGCTACTGGATTACTATGGTATTCCGTACTCAACCGAACCGATTATCATGCCGACAGCCACAGAGTTGGAAGAACAATTCCGCTTGCTGAGGGAAGAGCGAGCAGCACTGGAGGCTGAGCGAAAGCAGATAGAAGCCGAACGCCTTGAACTGGAGCGTCAACGTGCTGAATTCCAGATGAAGATGGAGCAAGCACGTCCGTTCCTGGTAGAATACGAGCAGAAGCGCGAGGCCTTGCTCAAACTCCAGCGTGAAATCGCTAAACGCGAGCAGGAAGTGCTCGAGCGAGAGCGCCGATTGGATGCGCGCGAACGCCGGCTAATGGAAAAAGAGAGTGCATTGTCAGAAAAGTTAGCAGAACATTTCTCTCTCGACCTCGTCGTACATCCATCCTACGATGTCTACAATCGCCAGTTTGTCCCACTCCGTATTGCAGCAGGATTGTACTATCGTTTTGGTTTCGTGCGCAATGAACACGATGAGGTGGTTCGGGCTGATAAGTTAGGCATCATGGCAATGCGCCAGCTTGGCTTGGCCGGATGGACGCAGGATGAGGCTGCTCTTGCTATTGAATTCAGCGGCCTTGTCCGGCTGGCTGTAGGTGCAGTCATTCGGGAGCCTGGACAGCAGTCTTGGGGGCTCTTTCTGCCGCAGCTCCGCTACTCGGCAAGCCTGTTTGTGGACTTCATTCCCAGCAGTCCGTGGATAGTCGGGATTGGGCTGAACGCACAAGCCAACCACCGCTTCCAGTGGACAGCCGTTGCACCAGGTCTCTTGCTCGGCTACGAACTGACCTTCTTCCGGTGGTAAGCGCTGCTCCTCTCCTCCGGGAAGTAACGATGGCGTCCTCTGGAATAGATGCTTTTCTGGAAAACCAACTGCACTGAGCATATGTCCAACGGAACCACCTGCCGCCGTAGAACTGCACGGAGAGCTAGCGTGGCTATCCTTCCAGTAACTATGCACTGCTATTGGTCTCGGATATACCCGTCCGTTGCTCAACACTTTTTGAGCTATTGAGGCAGCCATATTCAGCGCCCACTGTGTACAGATTGCAAGTTGCACAGAGTAAAAAACAGCTCCAACAAGAGCAATGCGAAGGCAAAAGCCATTTACTGTCCGGATATGCCCTTGCTGTGCTATATGCAAAAAGCCAATCTCGCAGACGGATGACCATATCCGTGTAGAGCGGTACAGCGATGGGCTGCTGGTTAGCCAGCGCTATGTGCACACAGGATGCCTGGGGAGTTTGGCGAACAAACTCTCAGGAACCCCTCGGCTGAACTGAGGATGAGCTCCCAAAATCCTGCAGGGACGCCCGCAGCTCTACGGCACACGGAAATCGGTAGGCAGCGCAGAGAGCTGTTCCCTGGCTCTCCGAAGCGAGTCAAGCCCCTGCGGAATTCCAGGCGCCAGCGCGGCTGGCGCCTTTCTGTTTTGATACCCACCAGCCCTCTGGACACGCATACTCGTGGCGCACGAGAACATGCTCAGAGCGCGCCCAACGGTCTTCAGGCTGCCCTGCACTACGGAGTGGTGGTTCCGTGTCTTATGCCGGCGAGCAGGAGCTGGTGTACGCTGGAACGTGGAGGAGCCGATGGAAGTCGCAGCAGCGCTTGCGATGATGGGACTCTTCTCAATTGGCTTGTGGATTGGGGTTTTGCATGTCCTTGCCTACCTCAGCGGGTGGAAGCGCTTAGCACAGGTTTATCCTCTGACTACCCCACTGCCGAATGGCGGCACTGTTGTGACACTGCCCTATGCACGGCTCAAAGGTGTCGGGTACCGGCGTGTCATCCGTGCCGCAGAAGGTCCCACGGGGCTGGTATTGCTCCTCCCGGGGCTCTTCCGCATAGGTCATCCGCCGCTCTTCATCCCATGGAGCGCGCTGGAAGCAGAGCCTACCCTATCCCAATCGGCGGGGCAGCGTCACCGTAAGGGTCTCTCCGAGTTGCTGTCAGGCCTGGGTATCGTGGAGCGATATGAGAGGGTGAGATTCCGTGGTGTGCCAGAGGTATCCATGCTGGTTCCAGCAGAAGTTGCTCAACGCTGGTTCGCTATGGCAAACCAAGGGAAGACCGAATAACCCTCGCAGCTAGATAGGCTGCGGTACTGTGGCAGGCAACCTGATAGCCTTTTCCGCCGCAGCTATGCTCGCTTGACGCTGTACGGTAGGCACGGCTTTTCGCTAATTTTGGGCATCGGAGCCCACGGGTACACCTTCGGATATCCCATGCCGGAAGCTGTTGCATATGGCGGGATTGCTCTTACGGCATACCTGATTGGCAGCATTCCGACAGCTCTGTTCATCGGGCGGTTTTTCTTCGGTGTTGACATCCGCAAGCACGGCAGCGGGAACGTCGGCAGTACGAACGCAACCCGAGTTTTTGGCTGGAAATGGGGGGTGGTCGTCCAGGTTGTGGACGTGCTCAAGGGAGTGGTTGCCGTTGCTGTTCTCCCGGCGGCGTTTGCACTGCGCGGGGATGAGTTCGCGCGCGCTCTCGCTGGGGTAGCAGCTGTTGCCGGGCATTGCTGGTCGCTATGGGCAGGGCTGCGCGGAGGGAAAGGGGTCAACACAGCCGCAGGTGTGTTGAGCGTGCTTGCTCCTCTGGAGCTGTTGGTAGGGATAGCTGGCTTTGCGGTAGCACTCTTGGCATCGGGCTACGTTTCGCTGGGCTCGCTGACGGCAGCCCTGATTGTACCGATTGCCATGGGATTCCACTTGGGCTGGGCACATGCTGTTGCATCTCCTGCCTTTTGGGGCGTGTTCGTGATTGCAACAATCGTTGGAATACGGCACCGAGCAAACATTGAGCGGCTCTTGAGTGGCAGAGAGTACCGGTTTGAAACCGTGTGGGTAGCAGGGCGCCTGCTACAGCGATTGTATGCAGCCCGAAAGGCTGCTGAATCCACAGAGAAGGTGCCATGAGAGTGGTGGTCATCGGTGCAGGAAGTTGGGGGACTGCCTTGAGCGTCGTTCTCCACCGCCGGGGGCACGAGGTAGTCCTCTGGACCCGTTCTGCAGCGACGGCTGAGGCTATCCGCCGGCAGCGCCGGAACCCGCGCTTTTTGCCCGAGCTGGAGATTCCCGAGGGGCTCTCCGTTACTACAGACCCTGCCGTGACAGAGGAGGCGGAGCTTATCGTGCTAGCGATTCCGACGCAGTATATCCGTCCAGCGCTCCAGCAGTACGGCTTCCGCCTGACAGCGCCGGTTGTCAACGTGGCAAAGGGGATTGAGGAAGGGAGCCTCTTGCGAGTCTCCGAACTCCTGCAGGAAGTCGCTGGTATTGAGCCGGAACAGTACGCTGTCCTGAGCGGACCCAGCCACGCTGAGGAAGTGGCACAGGGCTTGCCGACTGCCGTGGTTGTTGCCTCAGTCCTCCCAGAGCTTGCCCTGAGGGTCCAGCGTGCTTTTGCCAGTCCTCGCTTCCGCGTGTATACGTCCTCCGATGTCGTTGGAGTTGAGCTCGGAGGGGCTTTGAAGAATGTGATTGCAATTGCTGCCGGCATTGCCGATGGGCTCCGGCTGGGCGATAATGCCAAGGCAGCGCTCATCACACGGGGATTGGCAGAGATCCAGCGCTTGGGTGTTGCCTTAGGGGCGGAGGCACAGACCTTTGCTGGGCTCTCGGGATTAGGCGACCTGGTGGTTACCTGCACCAGCCGGTACAGCCGCAACCGTGCAGTCGGCGAGCGGCTGGCGCGGGGTGAGCGCTTAGAGCACATTGTGGCATCTACCCCGATGGTTGCCGAAGGTATTCCCACGACCCGCTCAGCCTACGAGCTAGCGCGTCGGCTCGGCGTTGACATGCCCATCACGGCGCAGATGTACGCCGTGCTGTTTGATGGCAAACATCCCGAGCACGCTCTGACCGAACTCCTCCTGCGCGAAATGAAACCGGAGCACTGGTGGAACGAACTCCGGAGTCGGTCATGACCGCAAGCACCCCGTTTGTCCAGGCACTGCAGAGCACGGATTGGCTGATGGCACCCCCGAAGGTGGTTGCGCAGCTTGTGAAGCTATTGGAAAACGAGCGAGCTCACTGGCAAGAGATCTCCCAAATCATCGAGACGGAGCCAGCCATTGCCTCTCGAATTCTCAAGCTCGTGAACTCACCTCTCTACGGGCTGCAGGTACCCATCAGCTCCATCCCGCAGGCGCTGGTGTTCTTAGGCTCCATCGCTGTCAGCTCTGTGGCGATGGCGGTGAGCATTTTCAGCCGCATGATGCTCAAGAGCCAGCCGGAAGCTGCCGAGCAGCTCCAGCGCTTCTGGTGGCACTCTGCGTGTACCGCCTTTGTCGCAAAGGCGCTCTCCCGGCAGATAGACCCATCGGTTGCGGACCAAATCTTCACCGCTGCCCTGCTCCACGACATTGGCAAACTGGTCATGATACAGCTTGCTCTACCGCAGTACAGGGCACTGGAAGAACAGCTTGCCGCTGGTGCAAGCGAACGCGACGCTGAACTGGAGCTCTTCGGCATTACCCACGAGGAAGCAGGCGATATCCTGGCACAGCGGTGGTATTTCCCGGAGACCATCCGTGCGGTAATTCGCTACCACTCCACGCCGGAACAGGCGCCCCGCTTTCAGCTCCAGGCCAGCATTGTCCGCATCGCTGACCTTCTCTGCGAGCTCTGGGGAGCTGGCGTCGGTGAAGGAATCCACCGCCTGATTCTGACCGAAGAGCCAGCATGGCGCCTGCTGAGTGAGCGGTTCCCAGAGCTCTCCAGCATGGATATTGCTGCCTTCACGCTGAACATGGAAAACCACTTCTACGATGCCGCAACGATGTTGCAAATGCTCATAGCGAGCGAGGAGTAATGCATCCGGTGCTGATCAAAATCGGGCCCATCACGGTTTACAGCTTCGGTGCGATGGTTGCGCTGGCGTTCCTGACAGCCTATTGGCTATCGGTGAAGGAATTCCGGCGGCGCGGGCTCCCGAAGCCGAAGGATTTAGCCTCTTCCCTACTCCTGCTGGCATTCGTCGGAGGGCTGGCAGGGGCGAAGCTCTTCCATCTGCTGGAGCACCCGAGCGAATTCTTCGCCGACCCCATAGGAGCCGTATTCAGCCCTGCTGGGCTGACGTTCCACGGCGGGTTCATCGTTGCGGCTCTCGCGTTCGTGCTGTATCTGCGCAAGCACCGTCTACCTGTTGGACGGGTTGCTGATGCGATTGCCCCTGCGCTCATTCTGGCATACGGTATTGGGCGCATTGGATGCCATTTAGCCGGCGATGGCGACTACGGAATCCCGACCGATGTCCCGTGGGCGGTCACTTACCCTCGAGGGACCGTTCCGACATTAGCCCACCTCAACCCAGAGCTGCGCCGTAAGTACGAGGAGCTCTTTCCTGGGCGTCCGGTGCCGGAAGATATCCCCGTCCATCCGACACCGATTTACGAATTCCTCGCCGCCGTTGGCATCTTTGCGCTGCTGTGGAAGCTGCGGACGAAACCACGTCCAGACTGGTGGTTGTTCGGACTCTACTTAGTGCTGGCAGGGATAGAGCGGTTCTTGGTGGAGTTCATCCGCTTGAATCCCACGTACTGGGGACTCAGCCAAGCTCAGTGGGTTTCGCTTGTTGCTATTGCTGTTGGGGCGTTCTTGGTACTGCGGCGCCGCGTCAGTACTTCCGCTCCACGGGCTGGTACCGCGTGATCCGCACGGGCTTGTAGAAGATCCGCGGCGCCGTTCCAGGGCGCTCGCGAACGATGAGTGTGTGCTTGAGCCAATTCTGGTCATCCCGCTGTGGGTAATCTTCTCGGGCGTGGGCACCGCGGGTTTCCGTGCGATTGAGTGCGCTGTACGTAATAGCTTCGGCAACGTCGAGCAGGTTCTCCAGCTCCAGTGCTTCCACGAGCTCGGTATTGAAGGAGCGTCCGGTGTCTTGTAGGCGGAGCCGGGCGTAGCGTTCACGCAGATCGGCCAGGATCCGGGTCATCTCCTCCATGCCCTGTGCGGTACGGAAGACGCCCACGTACTCCATCATGGACTTCTGGAGCGTCTTCCGGATAGGAGCCAGCCGTTCCTGACCATTGCCAGAGCGGAGCCGCTCGATGCGCTCGCGGGAGAAGTCGAGTGCGTCGGCAGGGAGGTCTTCCCAGGTTGCCCCGCTCTGGAGGTATTCCATGATGGATTTGCCAGCTCGGCGCCCGAAGACAATGAGGTCCAGCAGCGAATTAGTCCCCAAGCGATTCGCACCGTGGACGGACACACAGGCAACCTCGCCTGCTGCCCACATCCCGCGGAGGAGCGTGTTGTGCTCGTCGATGACGACGCGTCCATCCACATCCGTTGGGATGCCGCCCATAGCGTAGTGGACCGTTGGCTGGACGGGGATCCACTCCCGCTTGGGGTCAACGCCCAGGTACATTTGGGCAAAACCTGTGATTTCGGGCAATTTCTCGCGCAGTACCTGCTCTGGCAAGTGGGTCAAATCCAAGCCGACGTAGAAGGTCCCATCGCGGGCTTCAATGCCTCGGCCTTCACGGATTTCCGTAATGATGGCTCGGCTGACGAGGTCGCGCGGGGCTAAGTCCTTGACCGTCGGAGCATAGCGTTCCATGAAGGGCTCGCCATGCTTATTGCGCAAGATGCCTCCTTCGCCGCGAGCGGCTTCAGAGATGAGCACCCCCAGCTTCCACAGCCCCGTAGGATGGAACTGCACAAACTCCATATCCTCCAGCGGGATGCCGCGTCGATAGACCACCGCCATCCCATCACCGGTGCCCGCGTGGGCATTAGAGGTCACCTGGTACACTCGCCCATAGCCACCGGTTGCGAACAGCACTGCCTTTGCGTGGAACACGTGGAGCTCACCAGAGCGGATGTCCAGCGCAACGACCCCACGGCAAGAGCCATTGTGCACGATGACATCGGTGACGAAGAATTCGGAGAAGAAGCGGACGCCGTTCTTGAGGGCGTTCTCGTAGAGCGTATGGAGCATAGCATGCCCGGTACGGTCTGCCGAGTAGCAGGCTCGGCGGACGGGAATCCGCTTGGAGTTGGGGTCGGAGGGATTCTCCGGCTTCGTGTGCCCACCAAAGCGGCGCTGGGCAATCTTGCCATCGGGACGCCGCGAGAAGGGCATGCCCATGTGCTCCAGCTCAATGATGGCGCGGATAGCATCCTGGCACATGAGCTCTATAGCATCCTGGTCGCCCAGGAAGTCTGAGCCTTTGACCGTATCGTAGGCGTGCCACTCCCAGGAGTCCTCCTCCTCATTACCCAGTGCAGCGCAGACTCCGCCTTGAGCTGCTCCTGTATGCGACCGCAAGGGGTGTACTTTGCTCAAGACCGCACACGTGAAGGGCGGCTTGATTTCGACAGCAGCCCGCAAGCCCGCCCCACCAGAGCCAACGATGACCACATCGACTGTGTGAACCTGCATGGCACCACGCCACAGTGTCCGACATCCTCACAGCCGGTGCTTCCACTCGTGAACGCTCAGCACCGTATCAAAACCCAGGTACGTAAAGTACAGGGCAGCAGCGATGACTGCTCCCATGACGCCCCACACCAGCGCCCGGGGGAGCTTGTAGTCCCGCAGAATGTTGTACAAGCCCTGTACCCCGTGGTAGAAGCCCAGCACGACGAACCCCATGTACCAAAACTGGAACAGGGGGTTTGCAAGCCTTTCCACCGAGGATTGGAAGCTGTGTCCAGCAGCCTCCGTCCAGTGAACCGTTAGGTAGTGCCCGATTGTGAAGACCACCAGCAGCACGCCGCTGATGCGCTGCCAATACCATGCGTATGCTGACCATCGGGAGCGGTGGTTCGGCATAGCGGTCTACCGAGCTGGTTAGACAGCAAATGGGTCGTTAGACAGCAAATGGGTCGAGGAAAATCAACACGCCCATGAAGACTACGGCAGCAATGCCGATGGCGTAGACAACACGCAACAGCGCCTTGTGTCGGTACGCTCCCCGCTCGGAGAAGTCCACCAACACAATGCGCAGTCCGTTGAGAGCATGGAAGAGCACGACAGCAAAGAGCAGCCACTCAGCGACTTTGAACACTGGCGTTGTGAACAGCTCCATTTCGGCGCTGAAGGCTGCCTTGCCCTTGACCAGCGAACGCAACGCCCAAATGTGTACGAAGAGATAGCCCAGCAGGGCCAATCCCGTGATGCGGTGGAGGAGCCACGCAACCGAGCCCGTATGCCAGCGGTATCGGCGCAGGAGCTCCCACCACGTCCGAATAGGCGAGCGTTGCTGCACGTATGCCATGAGCACCTCGCTTCCGAATTGGACTCTGCTCCAACGGGCACAAACTTATGGGCTGGAAGCCTTCTGACACACGGATACAGCTCACCTCCGTACGCCGTGCGAGCGCTTCTCCGGGCGCATTCTCTATCTTTGGGCGTCTGTCCAACTCACACCCGCATGTGAGGAATGCGCCGGTATGCTGCTCTGCTATCCGTTGCGGCAGTGCTTGCCTCTGGGCAAACGCAGGACACACTGCGCACCTATCACTTGCCCCTGGTGAGTGTCACCGCCGTGCGTGGGGCAATCCTCAGGGACGCTGCCCCCTATGCGCTCACACACATTCCGCAAGAGGCATGGGAGTACGGCCGCAGCTACAATGTCGGCGAAGCCTTGCGGTGGGTGCCGGGCGTTTTCGTTCAAGACCGCTCCGGCAGCAGCGATATCCGAATTGTCATCCGTGGATTCGGGGCACGGGGTGCGGGAGACCGTTCCAACAACGGGACTACCCGTGGTGTTCGGATTCTGTTGGATGGTGTTCCCCTCACCGAACCCGATGGGCGCACAGCACTGGACTTGCTGGAGCCCGCTGCCCTTACGAGCGCTGACATCCTCCGCTCCAATGCCACCCTCCTCTGGGGCAACGCCAGCGGAGGTGTTATCGCCTTCCAAACCGTACCCACAAGCAACATAGCTCCCTCGGACATAGCCATCGGAGCCGGTGGCTTTGGATTCCGTAAACTTGCCGCGACGCTCTCCTCGCCTCTATCCGATGGTGCACTCGCCGCCACTGTAGCATACTCTATGTCCAACGGCTGGCGCCAGCATTCTGAAGCACGCCGGTGGTGGGTAGGGCTCTCGCTCCGCTCCTCCCTGTCACCGGTGACCTCGGTAGAGATTGCCGCAGCTTTTACCGCAAACAGGTTCAACATCCCAGGCCCGCTCGACTGGGACACGTTCCTGAACACTCCCGAGGCTGCTAACCCAACGTACCAACAGCAGCGGGCACGACGGGAAAATCTGCTAGCGAACGTGAGCTTCTCGCTGCTCCATCTCCCCTCGCCGCGTCAATCGGTGCAGGTAACTGTCTTTGCGCAGCCGAAGTTTCTGGTGCGCTCCGAACGAGGGACATACCGGGAATTTTCCCGGGTTCACACAGGCGGTAGCCTTCTGTTGCGGCAACTCTGGCAGCCCAGCGACGCTGTCTCCGTGGAGCTCGCCCTCGGAAGTGATGCCGCGATACAAGACGGACCGGCGCTCTTCTACCGCCTGACCTCCGACGGTGGACGCGACAGCGTCATGGTGCAGAACAAACGCGAAGCTGCTACCGACATCGGCGCCTTTGCTCGGATAACAGCAACCATAGGCGCGCGCCTCTCCTTCTGGGGTGGGCTCCGCAGCGAATGGCTCCACTACCGTCTCTTGGACGCTTTGAAGCCATCTCTCTCGGACCAGAAGCTGTTCCGAGCAATCCTGCCAGGTGTCGGGATAGGCTACCGGTTCTCGGATTCCCACAGCCTCTACGCGCACCTGAGCTCGGGATGGGAGGTGCCGGCATACAACGAAATTGACCCTCCGCCGACAGGACCCGCCCGTGGCATCAACCCTGACTTGAAGCCTATGCTGTCGTGGACGGCGGAAATCGGGAGCCGACATCGGCTGCTCTTCCCACGGAGGGAACTGCTTCGCGAGCTCACAACCGAGCTGGCGCTCTTTTGGATTGACTGCCGCAACGAGCTGGTCCCCTACGGAGGCGGTCGCTTCTACCAGAACGCGGCTCGCAGCGAGCGCTTCGGCGTAGAGTGGCGCTTTTCTGCTCGCACTGCCCGAGGGCTGACCCTGAACGCTATGGTGTCTGTGAGCAGCATGCGGTACCGGTCATACACCGTGGACTCCTCCTTCTTCGGTTCCAACGGACGGGCTGATTTCAGCAACAACCAGATTGCGGGCGTGCCTCCAACAACGCTCGGCGTGCAGTTGGGCTATACCCTGCCGATGGTGCCCCTTGCCATCACGGTGGACTTCCTCTACACAGGCTCCTACTACGCCGACGATGCCAACACCGTCCTGGTGCCCGACTACGCTCTCTGGAACGCCAGCCTCCGGCTTGCTGAGCCGATGCGTGTTGCAGGGTTGAGCATTGCACCGTGGATTGAGGTTCACAACCTCGCTAACCGGAGATACGTTGGGTCGGTGTACGTCAATCCCGACCGCGATGCTCAAGGACGTACTCTGTTCGCTGAGCCAGGAATGCCGCGCTCGGTCACAGCGGGAATCCGGCTCTCGGTGGGAGGCTAACGGAGCAGGGGCGTGCCCGGCAGCGTGCAGGTTCGTTCGTGAACGATCTCAGGTGTGCTGCCGGTAAGGCACGTTCTTGCGCCGAAAGAGGAAGGAGATCGGCACGCCCTCAAAGTCAAAGTGCTCGCGCAGGGCGTTTTCCAGAAAACGCTTGTAGGAATCCGGAATGAGCTCGGGATGGTTGCAGAAGAAGACAAACACTGGCGGCTCGGTTCGGACTTGCGTAACGTAGTTGATACGCAGCTCTCTGCCCTGCACCGCCGGAGGCGGCGTTTGCTGAATGATTGGCAGCAGTGTCCGATTGAGCTGCCCAGTCGGAATACGTTGTTGGCGCCGTCGGTGAATGAGCTGGGCTACTTCCAGAATCTTTGTCACCCGCTGCCGCGTCAGGGCTGACACGAAGAGCACAGGGATGTAGCTGAGCATGGGGAGTTCCTGGCGAACCTGCTCTCGGTACCAATCGGCGGTGGAAGCATCCTTTTCCACCAGGTCCCACTTGTTGAAGACCAGCATGACGCCCTTTCGGGCTTCCACAACATCGGCAATGATCCGTTTGTCTTGTTCGCGCAAGCCCTCGTAGGCATCCACGACGACGGCGGCAACGTCGCAGCGTTCTATTGCCCGCAGGGTACGCACCACGCTATAGAGTTCGACGTTTTCCCGGATGTGGCTCCGGCGTCGCAAGCCAGCCGTATCAATGAGCAGGAGCTCCTCCCCGTAGTAGCGCACGAGCGTGTCAACGGCATCGCGTGTGGTGCCCGGGATAGGGGTCACGATCACCTGTGGTCGCCCCACCAGAGCGTTGACAATGCTGGATTTGCCAACGTTGGGGCGTCCGACGATAGCGAGCTTGAGGCGTGGGTCGGGCGCTTCTGGTGGAGTCTCGGGGAGCACAGCCACGAGGGCATCCAGAACATCGCCGAAATTCCGTCCGCTGGCGGCTGCGATTGGGTATGGGGTACCCAACCCAAGGGCGTAGAACTCAGCCGCGGCAGCATCCCATTCGGCGGTATCGCACTTGTTGACAACGACAAAGACGGGTTTCTCCGCCGCGCGCAGCAAGGCTGCCAACTCGTGGTCCATGGGAGTGAGCCCTTCCCGCCCATCCACCACAAACAGGATAGCATCGGCTTCATCGATGGCAAGCGCTGTCTGCTCGCGAACGGCTTGTGCGATGAGGTCATCGCTTTCGGGCACCCACCCACCGGTGTCAATCACAGTAAAGCGCTTTCCTGCCCACTCCGCCGGAGCGTAGAGGCGATCGCGCGTGACCCCTGGTGTTGCCTCCACGATCGCCCGCCGTTCCCGCACTAAGCGGTTGAAGAGCGTGGATTTCCCAACGTTTGGGCGTCCGACGATAGCAACCAAGCTCATGCGAGGGTTTCTAACAGGCGCTCTACCACTGTCACAGGGGTCACGTTATCGGCCTCGGCAGCAAAGTTGAGCACCACTCGATGACGCAACACGGGGAGCGCAACCGCCCGGACATCCTCCACCGAGGGCGTATAGCGTCCGTACAGGGCAGCCCGTGCCTTTGCGCCGAGGATGAGGTACTGCGACGCTCGCGGTCCTGCCCCGTAGCGCAAGTATTCGCGTACCAGCGGCAGCACCCCATTCTGCGGGCGGGTTGCCCGCACCAGGCGCACAGCGTACTCAATGACGTGGTCGGCAACGGGGATACGCCGGATGAGGTGCTGGTACTCCAGGATATCCGCGGCTGTCAACATCGGCTCTACGACCGGCTCTTCGTCCACGGTCGTGCGGCGCACGATTTCCACCTCCTCCTCAAAGCTGGGGTAGTCAATCCAGAGGTTGAACATGAAGCGGTCCAACTGGGCTTCGGGCAGCGGGTAGGTGCCCTCTTGCTCAATGGGGTTCTGCGTTGCCAGGACGAAGAAGGGCTCTTCCAGACGGTACGTCACACCGGCAGCCGTCACACTATGCTCCTGCATGGCTTCCAGCAGAGCCGCCTGTGTTTTGGGCGGCGTACGGTTGATCTCATCCGCCAACACGATGTTGGCGAAGATGGGACCACGCACGAAGCGGAAGCGCTTCTCGCCAGTTGCGATGTTTTCCTCCAGCACTTCCGTGCCTGTGATGTCGGAGGGCATCAAATCGGGCGTGAACTGGATACGGCTGAAGCTGAGCGCCAGCGTACGTGCCAGCGTGCGGATAAGCAGCGTTTTAGCAAGCCCTGGTACGCCGATAATCAGACAGTGCCCCCGGGCAAAGAGGGCGATGAGGAGCTGTTCCACAATGTGCTCTTGCCCGACGATGACGCGGGCAATTTGCGCCCGCACCCGTGCCACCGCCTCGGCAAACTGTTCCAAGCGTTCAACGTCGCTCATGGGTTCGCTTCTCTCCCTTCTCCCACGGCATGCAATGACGCCAAATGTGGCGCGAAATTGGTGCTATCACTGCGCAGAGTCTCTCTATCCCCTGCGTGGACTTCCCTAATTTTGTGCCGCTGTGGTGTCTCAACCAGCCCGCAGGGATTGATGAACCAACACGAGTGCGACGTTGTCGTTATCGGTGCCGGACCTGGCGGATACGTTGCCGCAATCCGTGCTGCCCAACTCAAGCTGCGTACCCTCTGCGTTGAGCGTGATCGCTTAGGTGGGGTCTGCCTCAACTGGGGATGCATCCCAACGAAAGCGCTGCTGCGAAGTGCCGAGCAGATGCACTTCCTCAAGCGCGCTGCGGAGTTCGGCTTTTCTGTGAAGCAAGTTCGGGTCAACTTCCCCCGCATCATTGAGCGCAGCCGGCAAGTTGCCGAGCGCATGTCCAATGGGATTGCGTACCTATTCCGCAAGTACGGTGTGCAGCACCTCCGCGGAACCGCAACGATTGCCGACGTCGGTGTTGTTGAGGTGCGGGATGAGAGCGGGACGCTGACTGACCGTATCCGCTGCCAGCACATTATCGTGGCCACAGGGGCACGCCCACGCATGCTGCCGGGCATTGAGGTAGACCGCGAGCGCATCCTCACCAGCACTGAAGCCATGCTGCTCCAGGAACCGCCGCCTTCGCTCATCATCATGGGCGCCGGTGCCATTGGGGTGGAATTTGCCTACTTCTACAACGCCTTCGGCACCGAGGTCACCCTCATTGAAATGATGCCCCGCATTGTGCCCAACGAAGACGAGGAAATCTCCCGCGAGCTGGAACGCCACTTCAAAAAGGAGGGCATCCGGATTCTGACCTCTGCTAAAGTCGTCTCGGCAACGCGTCGTGGGGATACCGTCTCCGTGACAGTGGAAACCGCCGATGGTAAGCAGCAGGAGCTAACCGCCGCAATGGCGCTCAACGCCATCGGCATTCAAGGGAATGTGGAGAATCTCGGCTTAGAGCGGCTGGGAGTTCAGATTGAGCGCGGCTTCATCAAGGTAGACCAGTACATGCGCACGAACGTGCCCGGTATCTATGCCATTGGCGATGTTGCCGGCCCGCCATGGTTAGCGCACAAAGCCTCTGCCGAGGGCATCGTTTGCGTAGAGGCTATAGCCGGACACAATCCCGAGCCGGTCAACTACGGCAACATCCCGGCATGCACCTACTGCCAGCCGCAGATTGCCAGCATCGGCATGACGGAGCAGCAGGCACGCGCGGCAGGCTACGAGCTCAAGATTGGCAAATTCCCCTTCTCGGCAAGCGGGAAAGCATGGGGCATCGGCGAAGCTCGAGGTTTCGTCAAGCTCATCTTTGATGCCCGCTACGGCGAGCTGCTCGGCGCCCATCTGATTGGACCCGACGTCACAGAGCTCATCGCCGAGCTGGGATTGGCGCGCACGCTGGAAGCAACAGCACGGACGATCTTCCGCACCGTCCATGCCCACCCGACCTTGAGCGAAGCCGTCATGGAAGCCGCCGCCGTTGCCTACGACGAAGCCGTGAACTTCTAACGGAGTCCCACAACCCGGTTGAGCCATGCGCATCATCGGGATCCTCTTCGGTATGGAGCAGAGCTTCCCACCAGCGCTGGTGGAGACTATCAACAGCATGGGCGTGGCAGGGGTCGCGGCGGAATTCGTCAAAATCGGCGGTGTCCGCATGGATGAGGTGCTCCGCTACGACGTCATCCTGGACCGCATCTCGCACGATATTCCCTTCTACCGCTCCGTGCTCAAAGTCGCTGTACTCAACGGCACCCGCGTGGTCAATAACCCCTTCTGGTGGAGCGCTGATGACAAGTTTTTCGGCTATGCCCTGGCAGCAAAACTGGGCATCCCAACACCGCGGACAGTAATCTTCCCGACAAAGCAGCATCCGCCGCGGACGACTTCGGAATCTATGCGCAACCTCATCTACCCGCTCAACTGGGACGAGCTGTTCCAGTACGTAGGGTTCCCGGCATACCTCAAGCCACATCTGGGTGGCGGCTGGCGTCAGGTGTACAAAGTGCACGACCCACAGGAGTTTTTCGCCGCCTACGACCAGACGGGCGATACCGTCATGGTGCTGCAGGAAGCCATTGAGTACGAGGAGTACTACCGCTGTTACGTCATCGGAACGCGCGTGCGCGTGATTCCCTACGCACCGCACCACCCGTACCACCTTCGGTACACGGCACCGTACCGCCCATCGCCTGAACGGGAAGCGCAACTGCGGGAGTTAGCACTCCGGCTCTGCAGTGCTTTGGGCTACGACATCAACACGGTGGAATTTGCCGTCCGCAATGGCGTTCCCTACGCCATAGACTTCCTCAACCCCGCGCCCGATGCCGAGCGGTACTCGGTTCAGGAGGACAACTTCGCCTGGATTGTCCAAAACACGGCAGAGTTCCTCATCGAGCTGGCATTGCAGGGACGCCGCCTGCCGAGCGAATACCGCTGGTCCGCGCTTCTGGCACCTGCACAGGAGACACCACCAGCGGAGCCAAGCCATCGGAAAGCTGCCTCTGCGAAACGCCGCAAGCGATGACGGTTGCCGCACCCCTCTACGACGCCGTTCAGCAGGCGTCTGACATTGACGCTGCCAGCAAGTACTACTGGGGCTACCAATTCCGGCTTGGGCAGGAAGTCCTCGTGCCGTGGCTGCGCCGAGGCGGCTTCTTCCACCCAGGCAGCGCCGTGGCTGAAATTGGCTGTGGGGAAGCTGGGGTCCTGATGTCGTTCGTGCTGGCAGGTGCTGGAAGAGCTCTCGGCACAGATATCGCTACCTCGCGGCTGGAGACAGCCCGCCGCATCGCCCAACGGGAAGGCATCGCCGTAGAGCTGGCACACCACGACATCGTGCACGACCCCATTCCCAAGGAGTGGCAGCATCGGTTCGATCTCGTCGTACTGCGGGATGTTTTAGAGCACTTGGATAACCCGGCTGAGGCGCTGCGCCGCATCCGGCAGCTCCTCCGTCCGGGCAGTACCGTCTTCATCAGTTTCCCACCGTACCCCTCACCGTACGGAGGGCACCAGCATTTGCTGGGCACTGTCTGGGGATGGCTCCCCTACGTGCACCTGCTGCCCGAACCAGTCTTTGAATGGCTGACCGCCTCCGGACGCGAACCCGACCGCACGGAAGTCCGCCGCTTACGCCGTATCCGGCTCTCCCTTCCCCAGATGCCCCAGCTTGTTCACACGGCGGGATACCGCATTGTCGCCGAAGCCCACTACCTGCTGCGCCCTGTCTTTCGCTTCAAGTGGGGGATTCCCGTACCGGCAGTGCGGCTTCCCCGATGGCTGCTTCGTCTGCCGCGGCTGGCGCAATACCTGTGCATGGAGGCTGGGTACGTCCTGCAATGGAGCGGCGAGTCTTAGTCATCGCCTACTACTTCCCACCTTCGGGCGGACCTGGCGTTCAACGCGTGCTCAAACACGTCAAGTACCTGCCCGAGTTCGGATGGGAACCCGTTGTGCTAACTGTTCGCGACGGGGAGTTCCCTGCCCGCGACCCGAGCTTGCTGGAGGAGATACCACCAGGCATCCATGTGGAGCGAACACCCATTGTTGAGCCCTACAGCCTCTACCATCTCCTCACGCGCCGCCGCGCCCCGATCGACATCCAGGTGTTGACAACCACACCCCGCCGCCGGGGATGGGCAGAGCGCTTTGCCCACTGGGTGCGTGCCACGGTGTTCATCCCCGACGCCCGAGTCGGTTGGCTGCTGACGGCAGTCCCTGCTGGCAAGCACCTCATCCGCCGTTTCGGCATCCACGCACTCTACAGCTCTTCCCCACCGTACACGTGCTCTCTGATTGCCCGACAGCTCAAGCGCTGGAGCGGATTACCGTGGGTTGCTGGTTTCCGAGACCCATGGACCGGCTTTCTGACAACGCCCCACCGTTGGTGGCTCCCAGCCTGGATCGATCGGCGCTTGGAGCACAGCGTTTTCGCCGAAGCCGATCGGATCGAGTGCGCCTGGGAGGGCATCGCCGAAGATGCGCTACGGAAGTACCCGCACCTGGCACGGAGCAAATTCGTGTACATCCCCAACGGCTTCGATCCGGCAGATTACCCGCCACCCTCGGGACAGCGCACCGACCGCTTCACCATTACCTACACCGGCTCCCTCTACGGACGGCGCAATCCCTACACCGTGCTCCAAGCCCTCGAAGAGCTCCAGCGGCGTGGCATCCTCACAGTGCAGGATATCCGCCTCCGCATCGTAGGTCGCTGTGGCGAGGACGTCGTAGAAACCCTTCAGCAATCGCCCCTCTTCCCTGCTGTTGAGCTCATTCCGTACGTACCACACCGGGAAAGCCTCCAGTACGTTGTCGACGCAGACCTCCTGCTGCTCATCGTTGACGAAGCTGACGATAGTCACGCCATTGTGCCCGGCAAGGTCTTTGAGTACCTCGGCTCTGGAAGACCCATCCTGGCAATAGCTCCGCACGGCAGCGCTGTCGAGCGTCTGTTGGAAGAGACCAATGCCGGCGCGGTTGCAGACAGAGACGAAATCTCGCGGTGCGCCGAACTCATTGAACGGAGCTACCGTCACTGGCGCGGCGAGCTCCCCGCTCCATTCACCCCCGACCGTGCTGCCATTCAACGCTACGAGCGTCGCACTGCAGCCCAGCAGTTGGCAATGCTCCTGTCGGAGCTGACCCAAACAGCTCCCCTGTAGCATATCGGCAACAGTGTGACCACATTGGCACACACAGGCACGTGAATTTCTCCCATAACTTTGCCTGTGCATTTTTGTCCAACCACTGTGAGGCGATGATGCGTTGTGCGCTCCCTCTTCTCCTTGTTGGTATCGTTGCCACCGTTGCCGAAGCGCAGTTTCCTATCACGATTGTCCTGGAAAGCCGCTCTGGTGCGCCTGTGTACTCTCCCCCAACAGAGCAGGGCAAGCGGTACCGCATTATCGTTGAAGGCACGTACCGGATGTGGTCCCGAAGCACAGGGTTCGGGGTTGATGCTGTGTGGTACCACGACATCCCCCAATTCGGCATCCCCAGCATTGACTCTGGATTCGCCCAACTGTTCCGGCAACCCCTCTGGGTTGGCGATACCACCGAGTACAGCTTCCCCTCTATCCCCGGGGTATTTCGGGGCTTTGCGTTCTCACTGCGGCGATACGTTGGCTTTCGCCTCAACGACCAGCCACTGCCACCGCTCCCGCTGGACAGCGTCAACCACCGATACGAAATCGAGCTTCCTGGCACAGGGCAGCCGTTCAAGTTGCAGATTCTGGACTCCGTCTACAGCATTCCGGACGAAGCCGTACAACCACGCTACGATGACAACCGCGGGCAGCTCCGCGTCACCATCGAGGAGATTCCACCGGTGGATATTTCGGTCTGCAACATCAAAGTCCGCCAGGTTGCTCCGGGCTACATCGCCGTTCAGGTTGATGCCGGTATCCTGGTCGTTGACACAAGCTCGGCAACGGGGATTCGCAACGTTTTGGCCGAGGTCTCACAGTTAGGAGTTGTTGAAAACGGGCGTTTTATTTGCCCGGATTCTCTCATCTGCCGTGGAGGCCGCTTGGATACTGTCGCGATTGTGTTCGTCCTGGACCGCTCCGGGAGCATGAACGAGCCCGTCAGCGACACTGATCCAGTGCGGCGCTGGCCAGCAGCCGTTCGCTCGCTCAACCTCTTCTTAGACAGCCTCCGGGTACCAGCCTGGCTTTCTCTGATTTCGTTCGCCGACGATATCACGCTGGACCAAGACTGGACGTTGGACAAGGCAGCGATTCGGGCACGAGTCAATGCTCTCACACCGCAGGGCAGGACCCGATTCTACGGCGCATTGCTGGCTGCCTTCCAGCAGCTCCAAGCGAAGAACCGCTACCCTGGCTACATCATCGCTTTGACCGATGGCATCAACAACTTGCCGCCCGATGACGCACGGGTCGTGCTGCAGAGCACCCCTCTCGGTGTCACCCTCTTCACCATTGCGCTGGCGTTAGGTCCAACGCCCGAAGAGCTCGCTGCCCGGGACACTCTGCGCATGCTTGCAGCCGCAACACCGCGCGGGCGCTTCTTTGAGACCAATGTCTCGCGGCAACTGGACACCATCTACACGCTGATTGCCTCTGGGATTCAGCAGAGCGACTGCTGCGAGCTCTACTTCCGGACAACGCCCTGCCGCGGCAAAGGCGATACGCTCCGCGTCCTCCGCCTCATCATTGTCTCCGGCGACAGCGTTATCACTCGTGTGCTGGTGTACCGTCCCCCGTGCGATTCTGTGGTAAGCGTTCAGGAACCTTATCCCCCCGAATTGCCTTCAGGAACGGCTTCTGCTCCGCTGGAGCTCTTCCCCAATCCAGCAACAGGGCAGTGGATGGTGGTCTACAGAGTGTCCTCCGCTGGCGAGGTGCATCTGTCGCTCTTCAGCATGACGGGTTCGGAGCTCTTTACGCAATCGCTCGGATACCACGAACCGGGTATCTACCATCGCCTGTTGGCACTGCCGACACTACCAGCGGGCACATACGTGCTCGTGCTCCGCATGAACGGGCTGGCAGTTACCCGGAAGTTGGTCAACCTTCGGTAACGTTTCACAACCTCGGTCGTGCTCATGCGCTGGATTGTCTACAGCTGTGTATCCGCCCTTGCATGTGCTCCTCTGTTGGCGCAGCAAGAAATCCCCGTCCGTGTTGCCCCAACACCTCTCTATGCAGGACAGACAGCAGCCCTGATTCCTGCAGGCAGCACCAAGTTCTACCGCGCACTGCTCGCCTTTCGCTGGGATGGGCGCGATAGCTTTGCTTTGGTGCAGAGCCTCAGCCCCGAGGCCTTGGTGTTTACAGTCCCTGCACAGGCAGAGCCGGGAGAACACGCCGTGGAGGCGGTATTTGACGACAATCTCGTTGCCCGCGCTCGCCTTACCGTGATTGCGCATACCCCAAGCTATGACAGCACCGATGGCACAGACCCCAATCCCACAACCCAGCATGGGCCCCCGGTGGAACCAGGGCAATCTCCACGCCCTCTCCCACCCGGTAGCTCGGGGTCCCACCCACCAGGTGGATACCACGGGGTGCCACCAGGGGTACCGTGTTCCCGGCTCCATGCTATTGATGGAACATTCACCCCCGACATACTTCCGGGGCGCCGTGAATGGGATGGTATCCCACCGTTGACAGGGCGCTTCAGCTACCTCTACCTTGACTACTGCCCAGACTCCAATCGCCTCTACCTCCTCAACGACTGGTGTCTCGGCACGGGGAGCTACGATGCCAGCACATGCTACAACCTCTTTGAGTTCTACACCGGTGGCGGACGTGAGTACTGGCAAGTACGGATTTACCACGACACCACCAAAGGCATCAAGGTCTTCCGCAACGGGGTAGATGTCAGCCAAGACACCAATTACGTCTGCGGAGGAGCATTCGGATACGGACCGACTGCCCTGTGCCCACAACCGCACACCATCTACGAGTTCTGCCTCACCGTTGAGCCGGGTGGTTTCTACCTCCCGACGGTCGGGGATCCGGTACAACCGGTAACAACATCGACGGTTCACTGCGACGAGAATGGCTATGGGCTCATCCGCGAGCCGCTTCAGTACGTGTTGAACCTCTCCTCCAACGGTGTCCAGTGGTATCAGTATCCTCGCTACATCCCGTTAGCCGAAGTTGCTGGGCTGGTCAAGGAGCCGAACACGCTCGGGGGTACCCTCCAAGGCAGCGAAGCCCGCTACTGGTGGTCGGGCGAGCGGAGTTCGTGGGGGACTCCGCCAACGGGCTCCCCATCTCCCGTTGCTACGTCCCAGTGCCGTGCCGACAAGCGTATCCTAGACGGGGCATTCTCCCCGGGCGAATGGGACGGCGCCCAACCCGCCCGCGGACGCTACTCAGATCTCTACGCGCAGTACTGCAACGGCATCCTCCACGTGCTCAACGACTGGGTACTGGGCACGGACGAACCCGATCCCAACGAGTGCTACAACCTCTTTGAGGTCTTCACTGCCGGCGGTGCGGAACACTGGGGCATCTTCGTGTACCACAGCAAACAGCGAGGTATCCGGGTGTTCCGCAATGGTGTCGATGTTACCAGCGACACCAGCATTGTGCTCGGTGGTGCCTTCGGATACGGGACCTCGCCACGCTCGGATACGCCACACACCATTTACGAATTCGCCATTCGTGCCAGCGAGGGCACGTGGTGGCTCCAGCTCTGCGATCCTGGCCCGAGCAGTAGCTGCCGCCAGACCCAGACGGTGCCCCCACTTGAGCCTGCTCCCTTCTCTGTCTCCCTTGCAGGCACAACGCTGAGCGTTTCGTTCCCCTGCTCTGCAGGGTTATCGTACACCCTCTGGCTGGTAGACCTTCTGGGACGACACCACGCCATCGCAACAGGAACGTGCAGCGGGATGCCGACTCAGACCCTGCTCGTTCCTCTGGAGAAGCTCGCAACAGGGGTGTACATCGTACGCCTCCAGCATGCCATGGGTAGCTACACGGCCCCCGTGGTGCTGGTACGGTAACAACGGCTATCGTTGCGCCACACGCGCCAACATGAGCGTGGAGATGAGGGCCATCCAGAGCCCAAGGTACACCATCTGCGGCAGGAAGACCGTGCGCGCGGCAGAGGCAATTGCGTTCGGTGGAAGACCAATTGGCAACATGAACGCACACGCAGTCGCACGTACGTTGTTGGCACTACAGGTGCTCCCAGGACTCTGAGTACAGGCACCACGAGGGGCAAGCAAGAACAAGGCGAACGCCGTATTGGACACCACCTCAGTGCCGACATCACCTGCAACGAGCAGGAGCAGCACGAGTACGAAGGGGTGGCATCTCTGTGATAGCAGCAATGAGCCCCCGCGTCAGCACCGCCGCGGCATGCGTTTCAGCCAACATTTGAGAGACACCACCGAACAAAAGGAGCGTTCCCCAATCAATGCATCGCGCAGCGTCCCAGTCCAGGAGCTGTTTCCTTCTGTTCCCTGGCGGCTTAGGCTTTCCATCAGCGGCAAAGGCGTAATTTCGGCGCGCCTGTCTCCCAGGGTGGGCTCTGCATGTGGCGTCTTGGTACGCTCCTCCTGCTATCTGCTGTAGCAACAGCACAGCCACTACGGAATCCTTTTCCCTTTCAGCCAGCTCTATGGCAGCCGATCGAGACACGGTGGTTCTCGCTGCCGCTGGCGACACCCTCTCCAGATACGGGCTGGTTACAGGTCAAAGATGGAGCGTTCGTAGACCCTAGTGGACAGGTTCGGCGATTCGTTGGTGCTACACTCTACTTCACCGCCTGCTTTCCCGACAGCGCAACCGCTCTGCGAGTCGCTGCACGGCTGCGCTCCCTCGGCTTCAATGCCGTTGCGCTCCGCGGCATTGACATCTCCAACTGGAATGCTGCCAGCATTTTGCAGAGCGGAACCCGCTCGGAAGCGCTCAACCCCGAACAGATGCGCCGCCTGGATTGGTTCATCTACCAGCTCCGGCAGCACGGCATTCGGGTGTATCTAGCGCTGCACTCACGGTGGACACCGCGGCAAGACGATGGAGTCGCTCGCTGGGATTCTATTCCATCCGGGGGGAAGGTTGTGCTCTACACGGACCCTGCTTTCCAACAACGGCATCGCCACATCGTACGGCTCCTCATGGAGCACCGTAACGCCTACACCGGTCTGCGCTATGCAGATGACCCTACCATCGCGTGGGTGGAGCTCAGCGAGGAGAACTCGCTCTTCTACTACTGGGTCACCAACCGACTCCACTACCCCGGCGGACTCTTGTCCTACTACCACAGCCGGCAGCTGGACACGCTCTTCACCCTCTTCCTCCGCCGCAAGTATGGCACGGACGCAGGAGTACGGAGTGCCTGGTTTACCCCGGCTGCCGATACGCAGAACTTTGTCCGCAACGGTGACTTTGAGGATGAGTTCAACGTGGGCTGGCTCTTCTCCGCTAACAGCGCTGTTGCTCAAGCTATCTTCCGGCTGACAGAGGTTGACGTACCCGAAGGACGCTATGCCGGTTTGGTCCGTATTGCGCAGAGCAACGGTTCTCCCAGCTCGGTCTACCTCTACACGGGCACCGTCACAGCACAAGGGCGCCTCTATGAGCTCCGCTTCCTGGCCCGAGCATCGCATGCTCCCCGCCGCATCCGGTTCCAAGTCTACAACGGCGAGTTCCCGTACCAGAACCTCGGGCTCTACGTGGACACAACCCTAACGACAGTGTGGCGCGAGTACCGCTTCCGCTTTCGCGCCTCGGATTCTGCCGCAGGAGCACGGCTTATCTTCTACGTCGGACAGGACACTGGAGACGTCGTGCTGGATGGCGTCCAGCTCCGTATGCTCAACGAAGTCCCGCTCCAGAGCGGGGAATCGTTGCAGACCTTCTCCATTGCCCGTGCTCGTTACGCCGACATAACCAGCACACCGCTCCCACGGATGCGGGACAACGTGGAGTTCTACACTGAACTCCAGCGCAGCTACTACGAGAGCATGTACCGCTTCCTGCGGGATACTCTGGGGTACCGCGGCATCATTATCGGCGGCACTCTGCTGAGCGCCTTCAACGACCTCTGGAGCATGCAGCGGATGGATGCTACAGCAGAGCTTTCCGGCTGGGATTACCGCCGCAACCGCTCGGAGCCACAAGGGAGCTGGTACATTGCCAATACCCCAATGCTGGGGCATACCAGCGCCGGCAGTCTGCCTGAATTAGCACACGCCGCGCTGCGGGATAAGCCAACGGTGGTGTTCTACTTCATGCCCTTCCCCTCAGCTCACATGGGCGAGATGGCAACGCTCCTCCCCGCCTATGCCGCCTACCATGAGTGGGATGCCGTGTTCCTCTACTACCTTGCCGACAGCCGCGAAACCTACTCACTGCCTGCGGTAGGCCTGAACAAACACTACGAGCTCTGGGCACAGAGCGCTGTCTTGAGCCTGCTCCCATCGGCTTCGGCTGCTTACCGTGCCGGCTTGATTGCTCCCGCCCGGGAAACCTTGTGGCTGAACCAGACTCGCCACGCGTTGCTCCATCCCCAGTGGCAACAGAGCAGCTTCTGGCTGCAGTACGGAGCCGACCATCGCATTGTGCTCTTCCGCCGTGTTGCTTTTGACAGCTTGACAGCGTCTCGGCAAACCATGCTTCCCCACCGGCAGATTCCAGAGCTTGTGCAATCGCCGGTAGATATCGGCAACCTCCGCTCCGACACGGAAGAGCTGCTCTGGAACGCGCGCGATACGCTCTTCACGATCACCACACCCCGCTACATTGCCGCCACCGGACGGCTCAAGGGAATCCTGGCGTTCGGTGATACCCGACTGGAGCGCCTGGACAGCGGCGCCATCGGCACTGTGAGTTGGCTTTCGCTGGATACGACAGCGCTGGAAACTTCCCGCTTGAGCCTGCTGACAGTGGCAAGCCGCGCTTGCAATGACAGCGCTGTGTGGGAAGGCTCCATCTCCATCTGGCAGGGCTGGGGAACGGCTCCGGTGATGATGGAGGCTATGCGCGTACGCTTGTCGTGGCTCAGCACTGCTGACACCATCCGGGTCTACGGGTTGGACTCTACCGGACGCCTGGACTATGGACCATTCGAGCCGGTGCGCCTCCCGGGTGGACGCGTGAGCCTTACCATTGACCAGACCCACCCACTCCAGCGGACACCGTGGTTTGTCATCGAGCAAGTATGGCGTGCCCCATCAGACACGACCAGCGTTGGGGAGCCAGCAGCGGATATGCAGCCCGTACTGCGCCTGCTCTCACCGCAGCCGGCAACCGCCATTGCCTCCGTCGAGCTATGGCTCCCGCCAACAGGTAGCCCAGCACGGTTGGAACTCGTCTCTGCCCTCGGTCAGACGCTTCCGCTCTGGTACGGATACGCCGCTGGACAATGGTACACCCTCACACTTCCCCGGACTGCCGCCGGAGCGTATTACCTGCGGCTCTCTGTGGGACAAACCGTGCGGATACTGCCCCTTGTGATTGCGCCGTGAGCTGCTCATGCTCGCAGGTCCACTTGGCAATGGCTCTGTCCGTGACGATTCAGCCTCCGAACAGCCACAGCGCCATCCTGTCCGAACACTCCGCCGTCCTTGTTCCCCAAGGAGTATCGACACGGACGTGGTGCAGCAGACTGTTTCAACAGCTTGCCACAGACCATGAAGCAACGCATTGGACTCTTTGCAAATCTGGAGAATCCGGAAGCCGTGCGCTGGGCTGAGTACAGCGCTCGGCGCCTGCTGGAGTTAGGTGCCGAAGTGTGTGTCTCGCCTGAGTTAGCCGCCCGCTTTGCGCAGGACACCACTGTCCAGCTCCTTGTCCATCCACTTGAGCAACTGGGTGAGCTAGCCGACACCGTTGTCACCTTCGGCGGCGATGGTACCATGCTGGCGGCAGCTCAGCGCTTCCTCAGTAGCGGTGTGCCGCTCATGGGCATCAACGTGGGCAAACTGGGCTTCTTGGCAGAATTCGGCGTCCACGAGCTGGATACAGCACTGGAGGCTCTCCTGCACGGACACTACCGGATTGTGGACCGCACGGTTGTAGCTGCCGAAGTCCATGGCAAGCACTGGTATGCGCTCAACGACATCGTGGTGGAAAAGCACGCGTCCCCCCGCATGGTGCGCCTGCGCGCTTACATCAACGAGCACCACATTGCCGATTACCGCGCCGATGGACTCATCGTCACCACCCCAACGGGCTCCACTGCATACTCGCTCTCCTGCGGCGGACCGATTATCGCCCCCAACGCCCGCGTCTTGTGCCTAACGCCTATCTGCCCCCACACGCTGACACTCCGGGCTCTGGTCATCCCCGACGATTGCACCATCCGCATTGAGGTGCTTTCCGACGGTGCTGTCCTCGTCCCCGATGGACAGTGTCAAGTCCCCTTAGCGCCAGGGGAGGTGGTAACGGTACGGTTGGCACCGTACGTCCTCAAGCTGGTCAAGCATGCCGAAAGCTCCTACTTTGACCTCCTGCGCCGTAAGCTCCTGTGGGCAGCCGATGCGATCGGGACACCATCCACTCCGTAGGCACCATGTCCAGCCATGCCTTGTGGGATGCCCGCTACGTGGTTGTAGACGTTGAAACCAGTGGGCACGACCCAGCACAGCACCGCATCATTGAGATTGCCTGCCTCGTCGTGGAGGACGGACAGGTTGTCGAACGGTTCGTGTCGCTGGTCAACGCCCGCCAACCCGTTCCGCCCAGCATTACAGCACTGACGGGCATCACCAACGGTATGCTCGCACAAGCGCCGTGCGAGGAGGAGGTCTTCGCGCGTGTTGTCCCCCTGCTGGCGCATCCGGGAAGCATCTTCGTTGCTCACAACGCCGCGTTTGACTGGAAATTCCTCACCGCCACCCTGGAGCGGCTCGGCTACGGTGAGCTATCGGCTCTGCCGCGGCTGTGCACCTACCGGCTGGCCCGCCGTCTACTTCCTCCGACCCTCCGCCGCAAGGGCTTGGACGGACTCATTGCGTACTTTGGCATTCGCATCAGGGAGCGGCACCGCGCCGAGCCCGACGCTGAAGCTACTGTGGACGTCCTGCGCCACCTCATTGAGCTGGCTGCTCAGCGGGAGATTCTGGACGTAGCGGACTTGCTCCGCCTGCAGTATGCCCCGCTCCGGTATCCATCCAGAGCTCTGCCACGCCGCATTGCACACCGCCTGCAGCAGCTCCCGGAAACACCGGGTGTGTACAGCTTCATCGACCGGCACGGACGCATACTCTACATCGGCAAAGCCCGGAATCTGCAACAGAGGGTACGAGCTCACTTCACTGGAGACGCAGCCCTGCGCTACGCACTCAACGGCTACCGGATTTGGGACATCCGCTGGGAAGAAACACCTACGGAGCTTTCAGCACTGCTCCGGGAAACGGTGCAAATCTGGCACGCACAGCCTCCCGCCAACGTCGTGGGCAAAGAGATAGACACCTACGCCTTCATCCGAGTCACCCTCTCAGAGCCTCTGCCGAGGCTGGAAGTTGTCCGCCAGCTCCCTACAGGCGAGGATGCCTGGCTGGGTCCATTCCCCAGCATGGTGCTGGCACTACGGATGTCCGAGCTGCTGCGAGCATGGTATGGGGTGCGCACATGCGGTTCTGCGCTCTCCCACGCTCCCCATGAGAGTCTGCTTAGCCCCATGCAATGGTACGACTCCCGCCCCTGCATACCGGCAGCGGGCTGAACAGCTCGTGCAGGATGCCCACACCCGTGTTGCTCAGTGGGAACGCGCAGTCTTCGCAACGATTGAGCACTTAGCGCAGCGGTGGGATTTTGAACGCGCTGCGGCTCTCCGCCCACTCTGGCGTTTTCTCCGACGGTGGCGGCAGAGCAGCTTGCCGCTGTGGCTACAGGGGTGCTGCGTTGCCGTCTGCGCACCCATAACGGCCGAGCAAGCTGAGCTGGTGTACGTCCACCGCGGCATCGTCTGTGGTTCCTCCATCGTGCCGCTGCCACTGCGGGAGGAGACGGACCGCACTATTAGCCAGGAATGCTGCCGCAGCGGAGTGGAGCCAACGTGGCTGGATATCGCCCAATTGGATGTCCTCTCCCGCTGGCTTGCTCAGAATGCAGACCATGCCATGGTCATCCCACTGTGCACGCCACGGAATGGCTGCAGAGCGGAACAGCCCTGTCCGCCCATCCTGCCATAGCGGCACGAGCGCAGCCATGGCTTGCTTGTACCAACTGCGCACAACGGCAGCGGCTGGTTTGTTGCGCGGTGTGAAATCCGTGGCTTCGTACACAGAGGGCACGCTCTCCCACACCCACCAGAAGACGCCTACGCACCACGGTTCTCCGGCAAAGAGAGCGCGCACGGTTTGATAGTACAGCTCCTGCGCCGCATAGTCCGGCACCGCTCCTGGCTGTTGTCCGCGGGTGTAATCCCACGGCGCCGCCAAAGCCCCGCGCACAGATTGGCACCCCACCTCCGTGAGGATGAGCGGTCGCCCGGTCCGCTCCACCAGCGCCGAAAGGCGCTGCCGATGAGGCTGCCACCGCCGCACGGCATCAACAAGCGAGGGCGGAGCTTCGGTCGGCGAACTGGTCAGCGGCGGGTAGAAGTTGACTCCGATGTAATCCAGCCGATGCCAGAAGCCGATGCGCTCGTATTCCGGTCCGGGCAAGTCGGGTGTGCCTTCCCAATTGGCAGCGTAGAGGAGCTTGCCGCTGTAGATGCGCCGTACGGTATCGATGAGCTGTTCCCAGAACGGCGTATACAGCGGCTGCGTTGCCGTAACCAATTCGGTGCCAACACAGAGCAGCTCAATGCGGAGCTCTTCTGCCAGGCGGGCGTAGCGTAGGAGCATTGCCGTGTATGCCTGGAACCATGCAGGGCTGGGGCGGATGAGTCCGCGCCATTCGCCGGAATACACGTCCACGTGTGGCTTGAGCATGAGGCGCAGCCCAAGCGAGCGGGCATCGGCAGCGGCGGTGCGGATATCCTCCTCTGTTGCCGTTGTGGGATTAGGCAGCCCCGTTATCGGGTTGCGTCCATCGGTGTTAGGGGCAATATCGGCGCTGGTCGGTGTGCTTTGGTACTCAAAGACACAGAGTGCAACCCATCGAGCTGCTGTCTGCTGCTGCAGCTCTCCGAGCGCCCCGCGCTGCATTCCTTGCCGGAAGCCATCGGCGCGGAAGGAGGCATAGCAAAAACCCGGGAACTCTAAGCGTGCCGGTGCTCCTGGCTCAACAGGGCTCTCCGCACAGCCCCAGAGCAACCCCACCCAGAGCACAACAACAGCGTACACCCACCTCATTGCCCCAAGAGGAAGAGGCGCTGAGCTACTTCCGCGAAGCCTTCCTCCCAGCCCATCACCGTCTGCCGGTCCCAGACAGCACTCCAGCCCCACTCCTCATCTGCCGCATCTGGGCGGGCAGCTTCCACGAAGAGCAGCCGTACGCGAATGCGGTGCTGCTCTGGAAAGCGGCGCAGCACGAGGTAGGCGTAAACCTGCATCTGCGGCTCATAGCGGCGAGCAAGCATGAGGCAGTCTTCCGGAGCGCGTACAGCCCCGAGCTTCCAATCCCAGATTTCCCAGCCCTCCTCGTGTGGCAGCAAGACATCCATTGTGCCCGTCAGGAAGTTCTCTCCCAGCGGAATGGTCAGCGAGTACTCTCGCAGAGCGTCGCTGTGCAACCTGGGCCAGTACCGCTGCACCAACGGGGTTGAGACCACAGCGGCTGCGCACTCTCGGAGCCACTCCACCGCTGTGCTGGCACTGGCATATGGGCTCTGCTCAACGAGCGTTCGGGCGAGTTCAGCAAGGTGGTCTGGCAGCACAGCACCGCCGGGGGTTGTCCATCGCGGCAGCAGGGCAAGGAGCTGGTGCAGCAGGTAGCCAAGCACCAAGGGCTCCGGCAGTTCGCGCTCAGAATCTGACGGCACCACCGCACCGGACAGCAGTTCTTCAGGGGTGGCGGGGAATCCCAGTACTGCCCGACGGACGAAGCTTTCGGGGTCATGGCGGAAGAGGGCGTAGTGGGTTGCCGAAAGCCGTTCCTGGCTCCAGTGGACAGGGATGGGCTCTGGCAACACAATCGGGGCAAGCCACTGCCGCCGGCGGGGCTCCGGTGGTGCTCCGGGCGGCACGTCCCGAACGACAGGAATCTGCAACGACAGCGCAGTGCAGACGCGCTGTCCATCGGCGTACAGCTCCACAGGCTCAGAGAAGGACACCGCTGAGCTCCGCAACAGCTCATCGGGCGTCATCCCCAGCCCTTCCAGGATAAATCCCAGCAGTCCTCGTGGCGTGCTCGCGGTTCCATCCTGCCTGAGTGCAAGAGTCCCAGCAACGACTAAGTGGTCCCGAGCACGGGTCAGCCCAACGTAGAGGACGCGCTGTTCTTCGGCTTCCCGGCGGGCGTCTTCCTCGGCACGAGCTACTACGTACGCTGGCGTGCTCACCGGCTGCCAGATACCAGAGTCCGGCTCCCAACGCCGCGGCTGCGTTACGATGCCCAGGGTCTCATCCAGAAACAGGGCTTGCGTGCCGGTGCGTGTCTCCGCAGTGCGGTAGAGGATAACCACGGGAAACTCCAACCCCTTGGCGGCATGAACGGTGAGGAGGGAGACGACATCCATACCGACCGGCAACACTGCTTCAGCTTCAGGCAGCTCCGTTTCAATGAGTGCCCCTAACTCTTGCACGAAATCAGCCAGCGTGCGAAGTCCTCGGGCATGGAAGGCACGGGCGAACTCTAACAGCTTGCCAACGTTGGCTTCAATCTGCGGAAACCGCGGCAGTCTGCGGAGGCGGAGCAGCCAAAGCGTCCGCTCGGTAATCGTCCGTATGAGCTCCGCTGGGGTCAATCGGGCTGCCAGCAAGCGCAATACCTCCAGCACATCGGCAGCCCGGCGGAGAGCATCTCGTGCCGTGTCCTGCCGGGCACAGCGCTGCAGCTTCTGCCAGAATGATTCCCCTTCGGCGCTGCTGATGTGCAGTAACTCCTCGTCTGTGAGGGCAAACAACGGCGAACGGAGAGCCACTGCCAGCGCAAAGTCATCCCGTTCGTTGACCAAGAAGCGCAGCAGGAAGTAAAGGTCTTGCACCTCCGGAGCCTGGAAGAAGCCAGCGCCGGCATGCACAATGTACGGAATGCCGTAGCGCTGCAGGACTGCTGTCAGTCTCGGCACGCTCAAGCGGTAGCGAGCAATGATGGCGATATCGCCGTAACGGACCGGACGCTGGATTTCTCTGCCGGACGCAGCATCCCATTGGCTCACAGTGAGCGGCTCCTCACCGCTGACCCAGCGCCGGATAGAACGAGCAATGAGCTCCTCTTCGCTCAGCCCCAATGGCTCACGCGTCTGAGCAGACTCCGTCGCTACAAGGAAGCGTACACTTCCCTGCGCCTGCGGACGCCCGCAGACCAGTGGTTCGTACGCAACCTGCTCAGGGAGTTGGGAGAATACACAACCAGCTACGCGGTTGACAAACGCCACAATCTGTGGTGCCAGCCGGAACGAAACCGGCAAGTGAATATCGCCTGTTGTGGCTTCTGCGGATGCTTTCACCGGGAGGATGCCGTTCTCAACTGCCCACTGGTTCCGCTGGAGTAGTTGGTTTCGGGCTCGTTCAAACACGTGCACGTCCGCATCCCGAAAACCGTAGATGCTCTGCTTAGGGTCGCCCACCAGAAAGACCCGCGGTCCCACCCAGCTCTGGGTCTCCTCCAGCGCCAGCAGCCGCCGGATGAGCTCGTACTGCACGGGGTTGGTATCTTGAAACTCATCTACCAGCACGCAGTGGATTTCCCGGCGGAGCCGCTCCACGACGGTTGGATGCTCAAGCAAGCGCAATGCGAGAAGCTGCAGGTCATTGAAATCCAGCGCATTCCGGGCTGCCTTCTCGGCGGCAAGCTGTTCCCGTACGATTCCAACGAGCCGAGCCAGCACCTCCATACGGTGCAGCATGCGCTCATCCTCGGCTCGGTTCTGCCATGCCTCTGCGATGGCGTCCAGCATCTCAACAGCCCGGGAAAGCCGCGGCGCGGGGGAGGACACTGCCACCAGCCATGCTCGCGGGTGCGCAGTGCGTCGGAAGGCACGCTCGCGGAGCCGGTGCCATAGGTGGAGCAGCTCCTCGCCCTCAGCGTCGGATGTTACCGGCATCTTCGCGGCAATACGGCGGCACAGCAGGCTCACCTCGGACACTTCATCCTCGGAGCCGTGCTCATTTGCTGCCGCATCGAGCAGGCGCTGGAGCTCAGCCAGCACGAACCGTAATGCCGTCTCCGCCAAGCCCCACAGGCGCCGGTGTGCCTGCCGGAGGCGCTCCTCCGGCGGTGCCAGCACTGGCTGGAGAATCACCCAGCGCTCCACTTGCTGGAGCACCTGCAGCACGAACTCCACGGTCTCCCGTCGCCCGTACTCGCGCAGCAGCTCCCGCAGCTCGGGCATCCTCCCGTCCAAGAGCAGCTCTTCTACCACGCGCAGCGTCGTCTCGCGGGCAAGGCGCTGTGCTTCAGCCTCGGTCAGCTCCGTAAAGGTTGGCAGCACTCCTGCCTCGATCGGGAAGCGACGCAGGAGCTGAGCACAGAAGCTGTGGATGGTGGAAATCGGAGCTCCTGTCAGGCGCTCGCGCAGGGGCTTCAGGAACGCCAGCTCACGCGGTTCCGTTGCAGCGGCAATCCGACGGTCAATTTCGGCGGCAATGCGGGCGTACATCTCAGCGGCAGCTTTCCGGGTAAAGGTGATGGTAACGATGCTCTGCGGGTCAACGCCAGAAAGGACCAGGCGCACGTAGTATCCCACCAGCACTGCGGTCTTCCCCGAACCCGCACTGGCAGTCACAACGGCGTGACGGTCGGCATCCAAGGCCCACTCTTGCTCGGGGGTCCACTGCATCAGAGTATGCGCGGGATCAGCAGCTCCAACGAGATATCCAACGCCGGGGCTGAGTGAGTCAGCGCTCCGATGGAGAGAAACTGTACACCGGTTTCGGCATACTGCCGAACTGTCTCCAGCGTGATCGAGCCAGAGGCTTCCGTTTCCAACCGCCCGGCAACCAGCTCGACAGCCTGCCGCACGGCTTCGGGCGTGAAATTGTCAAACATCACCCGATGCACTCCCGGACAGGAGAGCACCTCGCGGACTTCGGACAGGGAGCGAGTTTCCACTTCAATCCGAATGGGCATATCGCCGAGCTCTCGGCGGCACTGTTCGACGGCAGCCCGAATTCCGCCAGCGGCAGCGATGTGGTTGTCTTTGATGAGCACCATGTCGTAAAGCCCCATACGGTGGTTCTGTGCACCGCCGACCGCTGTGGCGTACTTGTCCAAGCGACGCCAACCGGGAATGGTCTTGCGCGTGTCACAAATCGTTGCCCCCGTTCCCTGGACAGCTTCCACGAACCGCCGTGTCAACGTTGCCACGCCACTCATCCGCTGGAGGAAGTTCAGCGCCGTGCGCTCCGCTGTCAGCAACGCCGGAGCTGGTCCGACAACTTCGGCAACGACCGTACCGGCTTCTACCCACGTGCCTTCCTCCACCAGAGGCTGCAACACCGCCTCCGGATGGACATTCCGGAACACCAGCGCCGCAATCGGCAAGCCACAGATAACCCCTGCTTCCTTGACCAGGATGCGTCCACGACCAAGCGGCGGCGTTCGCTCTGCAAAGAGGCATTCCGTGGTGATGTCACCGCTGCCGATATCTTCCTGGAGTGCAATCTGCACCAGGCGGAGAATGCTGGCGTCGTGCAACAGCTCTTCTGCTCGCGCTGCCATGTGTCTTGCTCTGCACCAAGCCGACCGCGCCTACAGACGAAGCAGCGGAAGGCACACCACAGCCGGGCCCATCTGCACCCGCAACCACCACAGTCCCCGAGCAGCCGGGTAAGCGAGCACCACACGCACCCAGCCCGCCGAGCCCCACTCCTCAAATGCCGGCAGGCGCTGACCCAGCACCGTTACCCATTCGCCCACAACCCACCCTGCTTCCGGCAGGAAGAGCTCCACCTCTAACCGCTCGTGGCTCTCCAGCGCAACCCGTACACGCAGCCCTTGTACTGGCGTGGTCTCAACTGCCTGCGGTTCCTGCCAGAGGAAGAGGAAATCCCCCTGGTCGGGGTCCCAGTTGCTCACGGCAATGTCCCGACGGTGCGAGATCCATGCCACAACCTCCACCGTGTCACCAAACGCTACCGGAACACTTAGCCAGCCAGCAGAAAGCTGCGCTACGAATTCGCTGGGGAGAAGGCGTCGTCCCGCCGCCCATACCTCCACAATCCGCTCCACAGGCTGGGCAGGCAAGCGGATAAGGGGACCGTTGGCACCCCGCCCCAAGCGCCAGCGCACCGTATCTAATCCGTCGGCATTGACATCGGCAACGGCAAAGGCTTCGACAACGCTGCGAGTCTGCGAGCGCCACGAAGGCTCTGGGGCAATGCTGCCTCCGTGGTTGAGGTATATCCGTACGGTGTCCCACCACGCCCCGGTGAGCAGGTCCGCTGCTCCGTCCCCATTCACATCCAGCAGCGCAATGCCAGAACCGTAGCCAGAAAACTGCGAACGCCACGAAGGCACCATCTCCAACTGCCCACCCCGATTCCGAAAGAGCACGAACTGGCCACTGCCGCCCAGCTGCCGATTGTACGAGATAGCAACATCTACCCAGCCATCCCCATCCACATCGCCGACAGCGAGGGAATTGGCAAACTCTGTCTCTGCAGCGATCCACCCAGGGCGCTGCTCCAAGGTGCCCCCGCGGTTGTAGTAGATACGGCTTGCCCCACGGGCGCACGCCACCACCAAATCCAGCCATCCATCGCCATTGAAGTCTTCCCACGTAAGGTCGTAGGCGTAGAGCGTATCGGCACTCTGCCAGGAGGCTGTATCCTCCAGCATCCCGTTACGGTTCCGGTAGAGCCGCACAGGCTCAGGAACGCGGCTATAGGCTTCTCCGCCAGCAACGGCAAGGTCGGGACGTCCATCGCCATCCACATCCCCCCAGGCACAGCGGAAGCTGCTGAAGCGCTCCCGCGCCCGCCACGAAGGCAGTCGCTCCAGCTCTCCCTGCCGGTTCCGATAGAGCTTGACCCCGCCCGGCACTCCCCAGCCGCCTGCACCGAGGTACTCAGTTACTGCCACATCAGCCCACCCATCGCCGTCAACATCAGCAACGGCTACATGCCCATGGTAGCCGCTATCGGCAGAACTCCATGAAGGGGTTCGTTCAGGCAGCCCGTTGCGGTTCACGTAGACATACACCGGCTGCCGTGCCATATCGTTCCCGCAGGCAACCACCAGCTCGGGAAGCCCATCGCCGGTAAGGTCCACTGCCGCCAATCCCGTTGCGTAGAGCCCGCGCGGGGCTGATTCCCACTGAGGAAGCACAGCGTACGGAACCTGCGCCCATCCCCACACCACACCGCTGCAGACCACCAGCACCCTCCGCACCATCACAGCCACTCTGGTAGTGCACTGCCGACCAAAAATACGCACCAATTTCCGCCTGCTGCTACCGTCTATCGCACCCGGCGTGTCTCAACGCTGTGCACAAACCAATGCCGGGGATTGACTTCGGACTCACAGCAGAGCAGGAAGCCATCCGCCGTATGGTGCGGGAGTTTGCCGAAGCAGAAATTCGTCCCGTGGTAGCATACTACGACGAAACGCAGGAATTCCCGCACGCCCTCTTTGCCAAGATGGGAGAGCTGGGCTTGCTGGGCATTCTGGTCCCGACAGACTACGGCGGAGCTGGGCTGGGGTATTTGGAGTTCGTGCTCATCGTCGAAGAGCTGGCGCGAGTATGCCCTGCCATTGCCCTGAGCGTGGCTGCCCACAACGGGTTGTGCGTCAACCACATTCTCACGTACGGCTCCGAGGAGCTCAAACGGCGCTACCTACCCGATTTAGCCACTGGGAAGGCTTTGGGAGCATGGGCATTGACCGAACCCGGCTCCGGTTCAGATGCCAGCAGCCTCCGCACCACAGCACGCCGAGACGGCGACGTCTACATCCTCAACGGCTCGAAAAGCTTCACCACCCACGGCGGGGTTGGCTCTGTAGCTGTCGTCATGGCTGTGACGAATCCCGAGCGCGGTAAGCACGGCATTTCCGCTTTCGTGCTGGAGAAAGGCATGGAGGGCTTCACAGCGGGCAAACGGGAAAACAAACTGGGCATGCGTGCCAGTGACACCACGACGCTCCTCCTGGACAACGTCCGTGTGCCCGCTACAAACCTGATTGGCGCTGAAGGCGATGGATACCGCCAAGCACTGGCAATTCTGGACGGCGGACGCATTAGCATCGCCGCCTTGGGGGTCGGCTTGGCGCAAGGTGCCTTTGAGGCTGCCCTCCGCTACGCTACCGAACGCCAGCAGTTCGGGAAGCCCTTGGTGGAATTCCAAGCCATCCAGATGAAGCTAGCGCGGCTCTCCATGGAAATTGAAGCTGCTCGGCTCTTGACCTACCGGGCAGCGTGGCGCCGGCAGCAAGGGCTCTCCGTCCGTCTGGAAGCTGCTCAGGCGAAACTGTACGCCAGTGAGCTGGCAGTGCGTGCTGCTGAGGAAGCTGTGCAAATCTTCGGCGGCTACGGCTACATCAAGGACTATCCCGTGGAGAAGTACTACCGTGACGCAAAGCTGCTCACCATTGGCGAAGGTACCAGCGAAATCCAGCGTATCGTCATCGCTCGCCAGCTCATCCACTTGGCAGCAACCGATGGCATCATGTAACCTGGACATGCAGGAACACTGCCATGAAGCTTGACCCGCGCTTGGAGGAGCTGGTCACGCGCGTAGACCATCTGCAGATGCTCACCATCCTGCTGCGCTTCTACAAGCAGATTGAAACCGCGCACCGCTCTGCCGAACGTGTCCCGCTGGAGCTCCTGCCGAAAGCGCCGCACCGGATCCTCATCCTCGGCATGGGTGGCTCTGCCATTGTAGGCGACCTCTTGCGGACATACTGTGCCTTCACCCCTGGCGCCGATCACCTGGACATCCGCGTCCATCGCGGCTACCATCTGCCGCCAGCCCTTGTTGACCGCCGCACATTGGTCATTGCCAGCAGCTACTCCGGAAACACCGAAGAGACGCTCACCACCTTTGAGCTGGCTCGACAGCGCACCCCCTACGTTGCCTGCCTCACCAGCGGCGGACGCCTTGCCGAACGCGCCCGCGAGCTTGGGCTTGCCCTCATTCCGCTCCCCCCGGGGTTTCCCCCGCGCGGAGCCCTGGGCTTTTCCTTCTTCGCTCTCCTGCTGCTGTTCCTACGGCTCAACTACATCCGGAAACCTGCACGGCACGAAACCGAAGCAGGAATCCAAGCAACATACGACCGGCTCAAAGAGCTTGCCGACATCTACAGCAAACCGGTTGCCGATAACCCCACGGTCCGCTTAGCCCACGAGCTGCGAGCACGAGTGCCCATTATCTACGCCTCCGAGCGGATGGAAGCTGTTGGCTTGCGCTGGCGACAGCAAATCCAAGAAAACGCTAAACACGCTGCCTTCGGGAATGTCGTCCCCGAGATGAACCACAACGAAATCAGTGGCTGGCTCTTTCCAGCCGGCTTTCCATCAGATGGAGTGCGGCTCATCTGGTTGCGCGACCCCGACGACCACCCCCGCATCCGCCTGCGCATAGACTATGCCTACAAGCTCTTGGTGCCACATGTCCCCCTGGAGTCCAACACCTTCCTCTGTCCGGATGAACCGCTGTTCCTCACCCGCCTCTTCTCGCTGGTGTACTTCGGCGACTGGGTCAGCTACTGGCTGGCACTCCTCCACCGTGTTGAGCCCACGGTTATCCAGGTCATCGACGACCTCAAGCAATACATGGCACAGTATCCCTACGACCCCACAGCAGCAGTGCGGGACTCTGCTCCTTCTCCACCCGCCGCTTCCTGAAAGTCCTGAAGCCCCGTTGTGAAATCCGTCTGCGCCTTCCGAGCGTCGCCAGAGGGCGGGCGATGGGATTTGAACCCACGACCCCCAGGGCCACAACCTGGTGCTCTAACCGGGCTGAGCTACGCCCGCCACCGACAGATGCGAAATTAGGAAAAAACGCCCTGGGCTCCCCGCGGCAGCCCTGTGCTGTAACCACTCCCAGCAAGCAGTGTTACTGTTGCCGAGTTGTCAGACCAAAAGTGGGAGGGAGCCTCATGCGTACACAGGTCACGCGCAGCTATCTGCTCGTTGCGACGGTCTTCTCCGCACTACTGCTGGGCGCATGCGTCAAACACCCAACCGAACCCAAAGAGCCCCCAACCTCCCCTGACTCCTGCTGTAACGGGGTGTTGCTGGTTCTCCCGTACGACTCGCTATCAGGAGCGGTTGTGGTGGGAGCTTCTGTCCGCGTTCAAAAACAGCAGGGCGATTACAACCAGACCAAAGTCAGTGACCAAGGCGGTGCCCTCTTCACAGGACTGTGTCCCGGTACATACGCGCTGCGCATCGCGCGCGAACACTGCGCTGTTCGGGAGCTCACAATCACGCTGGAATGCAACGAGGTAGCAACGCTCCGGATACCGCTCCGGTGCGAGAATGCACAAGACAGTTGCTGCCACGGGATTATTTCCGTCAGCATTCTGGACAGCCTCAGCATGACACCACCACCGAGCGCAACGGTCCGCCTCTGGCGGAATGGCACCATCGTTGAGCAACAGCAGACACGCCAAGGTGCCGCTGCCTTTGACGGGCTCTGCGCAGGCGAGTACGTGCTGGAGATCCTGGCAGAAGGCTACCAACCGAAGGAACTTCCTGTTCGCCTTGAGTGCAATGCCCATGTCGGTGTCCGTGTTCTGCTGAGCCGGAAGCAGCAGGAGTGCTGCAACGGCGTGCTGGAACTCGTTGTCCGCGATTCCCTCACGAACGAACCCATCCCCGGAGCAGTTGTCCGCCTCTGGCGCGAGGGGCGCATCGTCGCTGAGGCTAGGACCAATGACAACGGTGTTGCCCGGTTTGCCGAGCTCTGCAAAGGAGCCTACGGCATCAGCGTACACGCCGAAGGCTACAATCCCAAAGAGCTCACCGTCGAACTGGGCTGTAACCAGGCGAAGGGGCACCAGATTTTCCTCTCCCAGCGGCAGACGAATGAATGCTGTAACGGCAGCATTACCCTCATTGTGCGCGATGCTGATACACGACAGCCCGTCGCCCAAGCAACGGTGCGGCTATGGGTAGGAAGCACCGTCATCGCGACCAAATCCACCAACGGCGATGGGCGAACCGCTTTTGAGCGGCTCTGCGAAGGACGCTATGCCATCAGCATCCAGCGGGATGGCTATCGGGGCTACGAACAGATTGTGGAGCTGGGCTGTAACGAAGCGGTAACGCTGGAGATTGCCCTGCAGAAACGGGAGTAATCCCCCTCCCTCGTGTCCAGAGTCTGCCGAAGAGCACGTGCACCCCTGACCCCTCCGAGGGCAGGGGTGTCGTGCATTGGAAGCCCAAATTCGTTCGTCTGTGGTGCCGGTCGTGAACGCCCGAAAGGTTCAGCAATGGCGAAGCATCACTGGATGGCAGCTGCGGCAGCAGTAACAGCAGCTTTTGCCTGTGCACAGCAGCAGTCAGTGCCAACGGTATCCCCGGCAGAGGTCTTCCGCCGTCTCCAGGATACCTCGGTACTGCTTGTCGACGTCCGAACACCCGCAGAGTTCGCTACCGGCTTCATTCAGGGAGCGCGTCTCTTACCGCTCCAGGAGCTGGCACGGCGGCTTCACGAGCTAGAGCCCTACCGGCACAAGACCATCATTGCTTACTGCCGGAGCGGAAACCGCAGTGCTCGTGCCACCCAACTGCTCCAGCAGCATGGCTTTCGCGTTTTCAACATGAGCGGCGGCATTCTGGAGTGGCAACAGCGTGGATATCCCCTGGTAACGCCACGGGAGCCCACACCACAGCAGAAGCCATAACGGGCTGGGCATGCCACGGTGGTGGCCCGCGCTCTGGTGCCTGCTCTGCTGCTCAGTCGTTGCACAACAGCTCTTCACAGTGCGCCTCCCTGATGGAAGTAGCGTCCGCCTTCCCCTGCGCGCTATCGGTGGCTACAGCGCCGTTGGGCTCCGCGACCTTGCCGCAGTGTGGCATGGCGACGCACACCACAGTTTCCAAGGCGAGCTGCGGACACCCCATGGGCGGTTGCGGACAGCTCCACTGAGCTTTTTCCTGCAGTGGTCAACGGCGGCGGATTCCGGCATAGAGCAGCTCCCTGTCCCTGCGCAATCGGATGGTGCTCAGCTCTACGTGCCCGTCATCTCCCTTGCTCCGGCGCTTGCCGCACTCTGGCGCGCCCGCGCGCACTGGGTATCTCCAACGGAGCTCCGGCTGGAGCGTACGGCAACGCCACGGTTAGAATTCCCAACGCCGCGCCGAGAGCCTCCTCGACGCATTGCTCCGCTGCCTATTCCGCCCGACTCTGCCTCAATACCTCCAGCACCACGCCTTCCCCTGCACCATCACCGACGCCCCGACTCCACAGCCCGCACAGGCATGCTTCTGGCTGCCATTGGGAATAGCTTCCGCCAAGCGCCAGTGGAGATTGTTCGCATTGACCTCCGTGCCGACCACGATACATTCCAGCTCTGCTTCACCGCAAACGGAACCATCGTGCAGTACCAGCGCCCAGAATGGAACCAACGGGAGCTCATCTTCCGCATTCCCGACGTGCTCAACGCAGCAGCTCCCGTATCGCATCCGGCTGTGGAGCGGTTCCACGTGCAGCGGATTCGGGATATCGTAGTCTACCGCATCCGCTTCGCTGCTCCGATTCGCCAGTGCACCTGGAGACGTGACGGCCCCCGTACTGTCTGCCTCACGGTCCTCTTGGCAGGCTCGCCGCTGGAGATAGCTCGGTGGAACCTGGACGTTATCGTTATAGACCCGGGGCACGGCGGGGAAGACTACGGCGCTATCGGTGTTCGCGGCAGCCTGGAGAAGGATATCACCCTTGCCGTCGCCCTCAAACTACGGCGGCTACTGCAGCGCATGCTACCGGGCGTGCGCGTTGTGCTCACCCGTGAGGACGACCGTTTCGTTCCCCTCTACCGCCGTGGGCAACTTGCCAATGAAGCCCGCGGCAAGCTCTTCATCAGCCTCCACTGCAATGCTGCACCCACGAAACCACATCCTGCCCGCGGCGTAGAAACCTACGTACTCCGCCCGGGGCGAACGGCAGAGGCAATTCGCGTGGCTGAGCGGGAAAATGCCGTCATTGCTCTGGAAGCCGATCCTCAGCGGTACCGCGGACTGCTGGATGAACAGCACATTCTGGCAACGCTGGCTCAGACTGCATTCCAGCGACTCAGCGACCGGCTGGCAGCCCTCATCCAACAAGAGCTGGTAGCGGCAACGGGGCTGCCCGACCGCGGCGTCCAGCAGGCAGGCTTCTACGTACTGGTCGGGGCTTCCATGCCCGCAGTACTCGTAGAGATGGGCTTCCTCTCAAACCCTACAGAAGAGCGTTTTCTTGCCTCCGCAGCAGGGCAGCTCACGATTGCCCGGGGCATTGCCGAAGCAATCCGCAAGTACGCTGCCGAGTACGCCAGCCTCCTCCATTAGCCAACGACAGCCGGTGCATGACGCTGCAGCACCTCTCGGAGAAAGCGCCCTGTGTAGCTCTGAGGATGCTGCGCCACCTGTTCAGGGGTTCCCTCCACAACGAGATAGCCTCCGCCGTTTCCGCCCTCAGGTCCTAAGTCAATGACCCAATCGGCACACTTGATGACGTCCAGATTGTGCTCAACAACGATGACCGTGTTGCCGCTATCCACCAGGCGGGCAAGCAACTCCAGCAGCAGGCGGATATCTTCAAAGTGCAGTCCCGTAGTTGGCTCGTCCAAAATGTAGAGCGTTCGGCTCCCTCCTTTGGAGAGTTCCCGGGCGAGCTTGATACGCTGAGCTTCGCCACCGGAGAGGGTCGGTGCCTGTTGTCCAAGCCGGATATAGCCTAAGCCCACCTCTGCCAAGACGCGTAGCTTGCGGGCAATCTGCGGGATATCGGCGAAAAACTCCAGCGCCTCCTCTACGGTCATGTCCAGAACATCGGCGATGCTCTTCCCGCGGTAGCGCACAGCGAGCGTTTCCGCATTGTAGCGGCGTCCTTGGCAAGCATCGCAGCAGACGTAGACATCAGGCAGGAACGCCATCTCGATACGCTTGACCCCGGCACCTTCGCATTCATCGCAGCGCCCGCCGGGGATATTGAAGGAGAAGCGCCCCGGACGATACCCACGCGCCCGTGCTTCGGGTAAGAGAGCGAAGAACTGCCGAATGTGGTCAAAGACGCCCGTGTACGTTGCCGGATTCGAGCGCGGCGTGCGCCCAATGGGACCCTGGTCCACAGCAACAACCCCTCGGAGATGCTCCACACCGCGTAGTGCCCGGTAGGGCAAGGGCACCAGAGGACTGCCGTAGAAGTGGCGCATCAGCGCTGGGTACAGCGTGTCCATCACCAGCGAGGATTTGCCCGAGCCCGACACACCAGTCACACAGATGAGGGTCCCCAGCGGGAACCGCACCGTCAGCCCCTTGAGGTTATTGCCCGAAGCACCCTCCAACACCAGAACAGCTCCTGTTCCGGACCGCCGCTGCCGCGGCATAGGGATCTCTCGCTGGCCACAGAGGTACTGGAGCGTAAGCGACCGCTGCCGGACGTCCTCGGGTACTTGGTCGATCCGTTGTGGCTCAATGACAGCAACGATTTGCCCACCGTGGATGCCTGCACCAGGTCCAATGTCCACGAGCACATCAGCAGCTTCCATCATCTCGCGGTCATGCTCCACGACGATGACGGTATTCCCCAAGTCGCGCAGCTTCTGCAGCGCCGCAATCAAGCGGCGATTGTCCCGGGGATGGAGCCCGATACTGGGTTCGTCCAGCACGTACAGCACTCCCACCAACTGCGAGCCCAATTGCGCCGCCAGGCGAATCCGCTGGGCTTCCCCACCCGAGAGCGTATGGGCTGGACGGTTCAGTTGCAGGTACCCCACCCCAACCTCCAGCAGGAACTCTAAACGCTGCAGCAGCTCGGTGAGGACGAACTCAGCAATTCGGCGCGTCCGCTCTGGAAGCTGCGCAGGAAGCTGCTGGAGCCACTGGTAGGCATCCTCGATCGGCAGTGCCGTCAGCTCGGCAATGTTCATGCCGGCAATCCGCACCGCCAAGAGCTCTGGTTTGAGCCGCCCACCGCCACACGTTGGGCAGGGCACCGAGGACATAAACTGCTCCAACCACGCCCGCATGCGTGGGGTGGTGTGCTCGTAGTAGTGCCTCAGCAGTGCAATGAGCCCGGGGAACGTACTCTCCACCTGCCCCCATTCGGTCTGCAACTGCACCGACTGTGCACTGCCCCAGAAGAGCTCCCGACGAAACGCCTCAGGCAGTTCCGCAAATGGCTCCTCTGGCGATAGCTGCCACTGCCGGAGCAACGCTTCAATGTGTTGCCAGATCTGTAGCCACGGGCGATTCCGCGGCAGCGCCAACGCCCCATCCACCAAGGGACGCTGAGGTTCTACAACGAGCGCCTCCGGGATAAAGTCCCAGACCGAACCCAGTCCCTGGCACGTCGGACAGGCACCGTAGGGCGAGTTGAACGAGAAGCTGTTCGGTGCTAACTCCTCGTAGGCACGCCCGCACTGCGGACACATCCGCTGCGTGCTGACCAACCACGGACGCCACTGGTCTCCTTCAGCAACTAAGAGCAGCGCCGTCTGCTGCCCAAGCTGAAGCGCCAACTCCAGCGAGCTGACAATCCGCTCCTGCATTCCCGGGTCGGTAACGCAGCGGTCTACCACGACCTCAATGTCGTGCGTTCGGTAGCGGCTCACCTGGAAACCGGGCTCCAGTTCGTAGAAGCGACCGTCAACGCGGACGTGCAGAAAGCCCTGCTTCCGCAGCTGTTCAAAGAGCTCGCGGTAATGCCCCTTCCGCCCTCGGACCAATGGTGCCAGGATTTGGAAGCGCGTCCCGCGGGGCAGCTCTAAGAGCTGCGCTACAATGTGGTCAAGACTCTGCGACTGCACCGGCACGTTGCACGTCACGCAGAACTGCTGCCCTATGCGAGCGTAGAGCAGGCGCAGGTAGTCGTAAACCTGCGTAATTGTGCCGACAGTGGAGCGCGGCGAATGCCCGGTCGTTTTCTGCTCAATAGCGATTGCCGGCGCTAAGCCCTCAATGAGCTCTACATCCGGTTTCGGCATGACTTGGAGGAATTGCCGAGCGTAGGCAGAGAGACACTCCACATAGCGCCGTTGTCCCTCGGCGTAGAGCGTGTCAAAGGCAAGTGAGGATTTGCCCGAACCCGAAACTCCCGTCATCACAATCAGTTTGCCATGCGGCAGCTCCAGCGAGACATTACGCAGGTTGTGCTGCCGCGCTCCGTACACGCGGAGCCATAATCCATCTGCATCCGCAACTGGTAGCTCCCGAACACCCTGCATTGCTCCGTGCAGCACACCGTGCACACCGAGCTAACAACGATGGGAAGCCGGCTGTAATTTTGTGCCCTCTTGCCGAAGCTGGCTGAGCCGCATGGTGCCTGTACTAACACCGGAGCAGATGCGGCGCGCTGACGAAGCCGCCATCCGTTGCGGAGTGCCGTCGCTACTCCTGATGGAGAATGCCGCCCGTTCAGCAGCCGAGCTCATCGAACGGTGGCTTGGCGCTGAACGCCCTTCCACACCAACAGCCCTGATTGCCTGCGGAAGCGGGAATAACGGCGGAGACGGCTTCGCCTTGGCACGCCACCTGGTCTGCCGCGGTTGGCGCGTAACGGTCTGGTGGACCGGCGAGCGCGAGCGCATGTCCTCAGAAACTGCCATCAACCTCGCTGCTCTTGAGGGTCTCGGGATTCCGACAGTCCACATTCCTCCCGGGCACTTGCCGCCACCACCGCCGGCAGTCGATGTCGTCGTTGACGCTTTGCTCGGCGTCGGGGCTCGACTACCCATCCGTGCGGAACTGCTTCCCTTTCTGCGCTGCCTGCGTTCGCTCCCTGCCCGCCGCGTTGCCCTGGACGTTCCTACAGGGCTGGATGCTGAAACTGGTGAAGCCGATGCGGAAGCCTTTGCCGCAGAGCTCACCATCACGATGTTCGCTCTCAAGACAGGGCTGCTGCTCAACGAAGGCCTTCGCCTCTGCGGGCACATTGAAATTGCCCCTTTAGGGGTCCCCTCCAGTCTGGCGGCTGATCATGCCGATACGTGGGTGCTCCAGAGAGAGGACATTCTCTCCCGTTTCCCACCACGGCGGCGGGTGAGTACGAAGTTTGATTATGGCCGAGTCGGCATCGTTGCTGGCTCAGCAATGATGGCAGGGGCAGCAGCACTGGCTGCTAATGCCGCTATCCGTAGTGGAGCAGGGCTTGTCTACCTCTACACCGCCGGGCGTATCCATAGCGCCGTGCTGCCCGAGGTTATTGTCCGCCAGCTCCCGTCAACTCCAGAGGGATGGCTTGCCCTTGAAGCGCTTCCACTCCTGCAAGAGTTGGCCGACCGTGTGGATGCCCTCGTGGTTGGTCCAGGCATTGGAGCTGCTGCCGCGTCCACAATAGCAGAGTGGCTTCATACCCTTCCGCAGCGCCTGCCCGTCGTCGTTGATGCCGATGCTCTGCGGACCATCACTCCCGATAGCCGCTTGCCATCCTCCTGGGTTCTTACCCCGCACATCGGCGAATTCGCTCGAATAACAGGCGAGGAGCGCGCGGAAATTGCCCGACGCGCACCCTGGCTGGCACGCCAATGGGCACAGCGGTGGGGCGCGGTTCTCTTGCTCAAACACGTCCCAACGGTCATCACCGACGGGCGTACGTCGTTCTGGAACTGCGGTGGCAACCCGGGAATGGCAACCGCAGGCGCTGGCGATGTCCTGGCTGGCATGATTGGAGCCTTCTTGGCGCGGGGACTGCCTCCGTTGGAAGCTGCAGCCTTTGCCGCGTTCCTCCACAGTGCAGCAGGTGACCTCTGCGCGCAGCGCCTCTCCGCTGAAAGTCTCACCGCCTCTGCCCTCCTGGAAGCTCTCCCGTCCGTGCTCCCACAGCCGACCATCGTATGAGACGCCTTCTGGCCCGGATACCCGCTGTGCTCTACGCTGCCACGATTGCCTACCTCTCACACCTTCCTGGACTGCAGCCCCCTTTGGAGTTTGCATGGGGCGATAAGCTCGTGCATGTCGTCGCTTACATCGGTTTTGGGATTGCGCTGGCACTGGCGCTAGTAGCCCATTCCCCAGCCCTATCCTTTCGGAGAATCGTCGTATGGACCCTGCTGCTTGGGGCAGTCTACGCAGCGCTGGATGAACTCCACCAGCTCTTCGTGCCCTACCGGATTGCAGACCCTGTAGACTGGGCAGCCGACCTGGTAGGGCTGAGCCTCAGCCTCCCTGTGAGCCGTCTCTTCTACGAGCAGTGGTATCGGTGGCTATGGAAGGCATAGGGTTCCGCGTAGTGGCAACCGATCCGGGGTCTAACGCTCGCGTTGGGCTCCTGACAACGGCACACGGCGTGGTAGAGACGCCAGCCTTCATGCCTGTAGGCACTCAAGGCACCATCAAAGCCCTGGACCATCGCCGTGCACGTGAGCTGGGCACCCAAATGCTGCTCTGCAACGCATACCACTTGTACCTCCGCCCCGGCACCGCTGTCATTGAACACTTCGGCGGACTCCACCGCTTCATTGGCTGGGACAAGCCGATCTTGACCGATAGCGGCGGTTACCAGGTCTTTTCTCTCCACCAGCTCCGCCGCATCTCTGACGATGGGGTGGAATTCCGCTCGCATTGGGATGGCTCGCTGCACGTTTTCACGCCTGAGCGCGTCGTTGCTATCCAGCGCTCGCTGGGCTCAGACATCATGATGGTGTTGGACGAATGCCCACCCTATCCGGCAGAGCGCTCAGTGTTGGAACAAGCGGTCCGGCGCACACTGCTCTGGGCACAGCGTTCCCTGAACGCCTTTCGGGAAACCGAGCCCCTCTACGGCTACCCTCAGCTCGTGTTCGGTATCGGGCAGGGAGGAATTGAACCCGAACTGCGCCGTTCCTGCCTTCTAGAACTCTGCAGCATGGACTTCCACGGCTTCGCAATCGGTGGGCTCTCTGTCGGCGAACCCACGGAGGCGATGTACGACATGGTTGCCCTCTCCACCGAGTTACTGCCGCCCGACCGTCCCCGCTACCTCATGGGAGTTGGCACCCCGGAGAACATCCTGACGGCAATCGAGCACGGAGTAGACCTCTTTGACTGCGTCCTGCCCACGCGGAACGCCCGGAATGGTCAGCTCTTCACAACGCGGGGCAAAGTCAACATCCGGAATGCCCGATGGCGTCTTTCCGACGAACCTCTTGACCCAGAGCTGGACTATCCACTCAGCCAGACGGTCACCCGCGGCTACCTGCGCCACCTGTTCCTCGCCGGGGAAATCACCGCCTTGTCCATTGCCACTGAGCACAATCTGGCGTTCTACCACTGGCTGCTGGCAACGGCTCGGCAGAAAATACGAGATGGTAGCTTTCGTCACTGGAAGCGCCTCTTCCTGGAGCGTTTCCAGCAGTCAGAAGTTGAAACAGCAGACGAGAATCCTCCATGCCACTGACCTACGCAGCCGCCGCTCCGCAAGGCGGAGACCCAACCGCTGGACTCATTAGCACACTCATCTTCTTCGGCGCCATCCTGCTCATCTTCTACGTCATGATCATCCGCCCGCAGGTCAAGCGGCAGAAAGAACACCAGAAAATGCTCAGCGAGCTCAAGAAAGGCGACCGCGTCGTGACAACCGCGGGCATCCACGGCACCATCGCCGACATTGAGGACAACATCGTCATCTTGCAGATTGCCGAAAACACCCGCATCCGGCTGGAAAAAACCGCTATCGCGACTGTGGTGAAAAAGTAAGCTCGCCATGTCTGAGATTCAGCTCAACACCATCGAGGAAGCCCTCCACGACTTGGCATCGGGCAAAATGGTCATCGTCGTTGATGATGAGGACCGCGAGAACGAGGGCGACCTCATCTGCGCAGCCCAATTCTGCACGCCCGATGTCATCAACTTCATGGCAGCGAAGGCACGCGGGCTCATCTGCGTTGCTATCACCGAACAGCGCGCCCGCGAGCTCCGCCTGGACGTCATGGTCCACACGAACACCGCCCTGCATGGTACCCGCTTCACCGTCTCGGTTGACTATATCCACGGCACCAGCACAGGCATTTCCACATTCGACCGAGCCGCTACCGTGCGAGCATTAGCCGATCCGGAAGCCAAGCCGGAAGACTTCGCCCGCCCAGGGCATGTCTTCCCACTCATCGCCGTTGAGGAAGGGGTCCTGCGCCGTGCTGGGCATACGGAAGCCGCTGTTGACCTCATGCGCTTGGCACGGCTCAAGCCTGCTGCCGTCCTCTGCGAAATCCTCAACGACGATGGCAGCATGGCTCGGCTGCCGCAGTTGGCAGAGTTCGCCCGTCGCTACGGACTCAAACTCATCAGCGTCCGCGATCTCATCGCCTACCGACTCCGCACCGATACTCTCGTGCGCCCTGTTGCCGAAGCTACTCTCCCAACGTTGGTCGGCACCTTCCGCATCGTAGTCTACGAGAACATCGTGGACCACCAAGAGCACGTTGCCCTCATCAAAGGCACCTGGCAGGAGAACGAACCCGTACTGGTCCGCGTCCATTCCCAGTGCCTGACGGGCGACCTCTTCGGTTCCCTCCGGTGCGATTGCGGTCCGCAGCTCCATGCCGCCATGCGTCTCATCGAGCGCGAAGGCAAAGGGGTCTTGCTCTACATGCAACAGGAAGGACGTGGCATTGGGCTCAGCAACAAAATCCGAGCCTACGCATTGCAGGAGCAAGGGCTGGACACTGTGGAAGCGAACCAGCGTCTGGGCTTCAAACCCGACCTGCGCGACTACGGCATCGGAGCCCAAATCCTGCGCCACTTGGGCGTTCGGAAAATGCGCCTCCTCACGAATAACCCCCGCAAAATCGTCGGTTTGGAAGCCTACGGGCTGGAAATCGTCGAGCGCGTCCCTATCGAGATAGAGCCCAACGACTGGAATTGGAGCTACCTGCTGGCAAAACAGCAGAAGCTGGGACATTGGCTCACAGTTGGGCATCTCCCGCCCGTTCGGCAACCGATTGATGGACGTGTTGAACATGCCGACGGCAGAGTGGAGAAGCCATGAGTGAGGTCATCTATCTGACGCGTGAGCGCTTTGAGCAGCTCCAAGCCGAGCTCCGCCACCTGCGCAGCGAGGGTCGGCGTGAAATTGCTCGGAAAATCGCCGATGCTCGCTCGCACGGTGATCTCTCAGAAAACGCCGACTACGATGCTGCCCTCCAAGCCCAGCAAATGCTGGAGATGCGCATTGCGCGGCTGGAGCGAATCCTTGCCCGTGCGCGCATCATCGACCCGAAAGAGCTGCCCAAGGATGGGAAAGTCTACATCCTCTCCACGGTTCGCCTCCGCAACTGCAAGACGGGCTCTATCGTGGAGTACACCCTGGTGAGCCCCGAAGAAGCAGACTTCGAGCAGGGGAAGCTCTCGGTAAGCTCACCGCTGGGGAAGGCTTTGCTGGGCAAGAGCGCCGGCGAGCGCATCCAGGTCAAGGTCCCGGCAGGTGAGATGGAGTACGAAATCGTTGAGGTCATCCGCTAACGGCAGCCTAAACCGCTCTGAAGCTCCGTCCGTCAAAAGACAGTGGCGACACAACCGAGGACCTACCCATGGCACACCCTGGGGCGCTCAGCCTTGCCAGCGATGAGGAGCTCATCCACGAGTTCTGCTACGGCGACCGTGAGCTGGCGGCTGCACAGTTCGTCCGACGCTACCAACGTTTCGTTTACAGCGTCGCTTACCGCTACTTGGGTCGCCACGAAGATGCCCAGGACGCCGCCCAAGAGGTCTTCCTCAAAGCCTTCGCCAATCTCCATCGGTTTGAACGGCGCAGCAGCGTGCGCACATGGCTGTATCGCATTACCGTCCGTGTTGCTACCAGCATGCTCCGACAGCGCAAACGCGCAGCATGGCTGCGGTGGGACGATGCGTTCCCGGAGGATACCGAGCCGCAAGCCAGTACGCCTTCTCCAGACACTGTGCACGAGCACAACGAGTTTGAGCAGTACTTTCACTCCGTGCTGGCCAGCCTTCCCGAGAAGCAGCGGGAAACCTTCGCACTGCGCTACCTTGAAGGGCTCTCCTACGAGGAAATCTCGCACATGCTGGGAACCAGTGTTGGCGGTCTGAAAGCAAACTACTTCCTTGCCGTTCGCAAAATCGCCAAAGCTCTCCTCAATGGTCCTTATGCCGATTACTTCCGCCAAGCTCTCCAGAAACGCCATGACGAACCCAGAGAGGACATACAGCCGTAGCCAACTGGAGCAACTACTTCCAGACTACCTCTTCGGGCGGCTCTCCCCTGAAGAAGCCGCGGCCGTAGAGGAAGCCCTGCACGCCTACCCTGATCTCGTCGCCGAGGCTGAGCAGCTTCGCGCTGTCTTTAGCCGCTTGGACGCCATGCCGTACATGCAAGAGCTGGAGCGCCGTTCCAGTGTCCTTTCCGTGTTAGTCCTCAACCGCTGGCGTGAACACTCGTCCGGCAGCCTGCGCTCGCGGTACCCAAGACCAGTCCTGATGCTCCTACCGCTTCTCGGCATGGCACTCGTTGTGTGGTGGTTTCTCGCTCGCACTCCCTCTTCCCCAGCGCCCGAAGCTGACTTCCCGGCCTCACCACCTGTTCTGACCGTCGAGCCAGTGGTGCTTCCCTACAGCGAAGGGCTAATGACGTTCACGTACTGGACATCCGGCATGCCGCCGAGTGTTGCTGCATCGCTGCCTTCTGCAGTGCCTGCCTCGCTGGCGGATGAAGACCTCCAGGGTCTCCTGGAAGAAGTAGCGGCAGAGGGTGTGCAATCCGGCAATGTACCTGGGACAGCTCCATAGGGTAGGTCTCGGTCTTGTGTGTTCGGCTGTGCTCCTATGGGGGCAGCCTCCTCCAGGCTCGCGAGGTGAAGCTTCTGCGGAGGCCTCTGCCGAGTGGGAGCGCGCGAAGCAGCGCCTGGAACAGTGGAAAACCCTGCGCTTACTGGAGGAGCTCCGGCTGGATGAGCAACGCACGAACCAGTTCCTCGCTCGCTACACTGCCTACAACCGCCGGATTGACAGCGCCCTCCGCCGATTAGACCTGGCAGCACAGCGACTCTCTCTGGCTCTTCAGATGCCGCAGAATGCCGACGACATCCAGCGGTCGCTCCAGGAGCTCCTGCGGCAGCAACAGGAGCTCTACCAGTTGCTCCAGCAACGTACAGAGGCACTGCGGCCATTGCTGTCGGAGGAGCAGTTTGCCCGCTACGTGCTCTTTGAATACCGGTTTCCTCGGGAGATAGAGCGCGCCCTCTTTCACCGCTGGCACCAGAAGAAGCCCAAGAGGTAGCAACTGCCGTTTACCGGCATCATACCTCCGCTCATTGCCCAGAGACGCCGCTTACCAAAAGAGCTCTTAGGGGCTGGAATGTGTTGCTGTAGTTTTGCGCCTGCAGTGGCGCGCAGCGTTCGGACGTGGGTTGATGCTGGCTTTGCCGTGAGGGCAAAGCCAGCTTTTCTTTATGAGGACCCTTCGGTGCAATTGTGGTAATTTCGCGGTGCCTTCCGATGCCCCCATCGACTAAGGGTTAGGTCACCACTCTTTCAAGGTGGCGGTACGGGTTCGAATCCCGTTGGGGGCACACAAGACGGGGGCTGGGGTGTGAGTGAATGCCAACGTATGTGGTGACGGGATGCGCGGGGTTCATTGGGTGGCGGACCAGCGAGTTGCTGCTACAACAAGGGGCAACCGTTATCGGGCTGGACAATCTCAACGATGCGTATGACCCGCGCCTCAAAGTGTGGCGTCTCCAACGCTTGCGTGCCTATCCCGGATTTCACTTCTACCGAGTGGATATCACGGAGCGGGATGCCACAGAAGCCATTCTGAGGCAATCCCGTCCGGATGCTGTGCTCAACTTAGCTGCTCGGGCTGGCGTGCGCCAGAGCCTCCAAGACCCGTGGAGCTACTACACCACGAACCTCATCGGGACGCTGAACCTACTGGACATCTGCCGGAGGGCTGGAATTCCCAAGTTCGTACTCGCTTCCACCTCCAGTGTGTACGGGGCTTCTCCGCCACCATTCCGCGAAGAGCATGCCTCTGACCGCCCACTTTCACCGTATGCGGCTTCAAAACGCGCCGCTGAACTACTGTGCGCTACTTACCACACGCTCTACGGACTGGACATCACCGTCCTGCGCTACTTCACTGTCTACGGTCCTGCGGGACGCCCAGATATGAGCCTCTTCATCTTCGCTGAGCGCCTGTTGCGTGGAGAACCGCTGGAAATCTTCGGTGATGGGTCGCAGGAGCGGGATTTCACCTTCGTTGATGACATCGCCGAAGGCACTATCCGCGCACTTCGCCCCTTAGGATACGCCGTCATCAATCTGGGCAATAGCCGCCGGATTCGTTTGCTGGATGCCATCTCCCTGCTGGAGCAGCTCCTGGGACGGCGCGCCCAACTGCTCTTCCACCCTGCCCATCCCGCCGATGTCCCAGCAACTGAGGCTGATATCAGCCGCGCAAAGGAGTTGTTGAACTGGGAACCGAAGACTCCGTTTGCCGAAGGACTGCGCTACATGGCACTATGGCATCTCCAGCACCGACACGAAGTGGAAGCGCTCCCTATGCCCTCGAGCCTGTGAAGCGGCAGCACGTGTGGGCAACGCTCCTCCTTGTCCTGGCAATAGGCTATGCTGCCCTCACCCTCTGGACAGCACCGGCATGGACTGTGGACGACGCCTATATCCTCTTCCGCTACGCCCGCCATTGGGTCACTACGGGCATCCCTGTGTGGAATCCTGGCGAACCACCCGTTGAAGGCTACACCGGCACGCTGTACCTTGCTCTCCTGGCAGCCGGTTACAGCATCGGGCTGCCACTGGAAGGGCTCGCAAAAGCCATCGGTATCGCCGCATACGGGCTCACGGGTCTGACTCTTTGGCTCTTGCTTCGGGATCTGCAGCTTGAGGCTCTGGTACGGGCGTGGGCGCTCGTGCTCTACTGCACAGCGGCTTTCCTCTTCACGCACGCACTCAGCGGACTGGAAACCACGCTCTTCTGCGCTCTCCTCATGGCGAGCGTGTGGTTGTGTACCCGAGGGGTGTCTATAGGGTGGACGTGGTATCGCCTTGCAGCTGCTTTCGCTGCTCTGGCGCTTTTGTCCCTGGTGCGCCCCGAAGGGATGCTGTTTGCTGCTGCACTGGTGGCAGCACTCTGTCTGCGCATTCCCAAGCGCCAGTATGGCTACCATCTCCGGCAGCTCCCGGCATGGATACAGCTGCGTCCACCACCTGGCTTTTGGCTCAGCCTGACAGCCCTGCTGGTAGTCTTAGCAGCGGTAACCGCTTGGCGATGGCACGTGTACGGGGAGCTCCTGCCTAACACGTATGTGGCGAAGCGAGCCGATGGATTCGGTTTGAGTGCAATCCTTTCGTTTCTGGAGTTCGGGCTGCAGTACTGGGCAATCCCCACTCTTATCGTGCTGCTTACGGGCATAGCAGAGTGGGAAGAATGGCAGCGTCTGCTACGACTGCATGGCCGTGCTCTCGCGCCGATTGCAGGAGCGCTCGCCATCGCTACACTCGTCATGCTGGTGGAATACTCGCGCTCAACGCTGCAGATGAACTACTCGCACCGCTTCTGGGCAATGCTCTACCCACTGGGGCTGGCTGCAGCAGCCGTGGGGAGCCACTATGCTCTCCGCGCGGTCGGAGCGACAGCAGCCGTACGCCCCCTGCGGTATCGCCGGTTACGGCACCTCGTATGCGCTCTGCTGCTCCTGCAGTGCGCTGTGCATGGAGGATTGTGGCGGTGGCAGGAACGGAAGTTCGTGCGGGACTACCAGCAACTGCTGCAGGAGGAGCACGCCGTTGCTGCCGAGCTCTTACTCCGCCTCTTGCCGCCGCAGGCCCTCATCATGGTCTACCCCGACGCTGGGCTC
>VAPR01000105.1_pt1 | contig 57058 bp, 39 predicted proteins | sample 3380701 | NCBI WGS metagenome assembly VAPR01 (sample SAMN11536904, study PRJNA540576) | hot springs metagenome | isolation source: hot spring wet sediment | place: Spain: Lobios | collected 2014-01
TCCACCAAGGTTCTCAGCAAGGTGGTGAGTTGCTCCCGCTCCGCTTCGGCGGTAATGGTTGCTGTGATATCCATTACGACCCCATCAATCCAACGGACATTGCCTACATCGTCGCGGGAGAGGACGGCTTCCATTTTTGCCCAGAAAAGGGTTCCATCCAAGCGACGCAGTTGGACTCGAGGGAGGTTCAACCCCTCCGTTTCAAACAGTTGCCGAAAGGCATACTCTCGATCTGCCGCTTGAGCGAAAAGGTGCCAAAAAGGAAGTCGGTCTAAATCATCGGCAGAGGTAGCTCGAAGAAGGGAACGAAGGGCAGGGTTCGTCGCTAACCACCGACCTCCTACCGTCACCTGAAAGATGCCAACAGGCAGACGATAGACCAGTTGCCGGTATTGCTCTTCTAAAGCACGCCTGTAAGCCCGTTCCTTAGACCGTTCCAGAGCCGTTTGCACAGCAGCCGTCAAGCGAGGCAGGTGCTTTGTTGTCTTTAGCACATAATCATCCAGACCCGCTTTCATTGCCTCTACGGCAATCTCTTCTGTCCCTGTGGCGGTGAACATGATTACAGGACAGTCAGGGTATTGGTTCTTGACGGCTCTGAGGATTTGAATCCCGTCAGACCAAGGCAAATGGTAGTCGGTGATGACGAGGTCAAACCCACCTTCTTGGAGGGCTCTTGCGAACTCCTCTTGGGTGGAAGCCATCATGATCTGGAGGTTGGGGAAATCCCGTTGTAACTGGCGCTGCACCAACACCTTCACGCTATCATCATCGTCCACCAAGAGCAGCCGCATCGGGTGCTGCATCTCGATCGCCCCTTGTCCAAGCAACGACGAGATGGTTGCCCTTCCAAAAGCCCACCAATTTAAAGTTTAGCTTGTTTCGTGTCCCCAAGGTAGCAAGTAATCCTCGTTCGTTCCAGTCTGCTTTTGCTCAATTTAGTGTGGGGGAAGGGCTTTTGGGCAATTCTATCCAGAAACGGCTACCTTTAGATGGTTCCGAGAGGACGCCAACTGTGCCTCCCATTCGCTCCACCCCCCGCCGAACAATCGCCAACCCCATGCCGACGCCCGGGTATTCCTGCTCAGTGTGTAACCTTGAGAAGGGGTGGAAGAGGCGGTGCAAGTGCTCTCGGGCAATGCCAATCCCATTGTCTTCCACCCACAGCCGCACCCGGTCACCAAACTCCTCCGCCCAGATCCGCACAGTGGGTGTGTGCCCTGAAAGGACGAACTTGATAGCATTAGAAATCAGATTGGTGAGCACCTGAACTAAAACGCCAGGATGCGCTATTACGGTTGGTAAGGGGCAAACTACCTCTACCTGCGCTTTTTTCTGGGTCAGGGGAATGCTCAAAAGTTGAAGGGCATCGGTCAATGCCTTTTCTAAATCCACGGCTTCTAACGGCAAATCTCGGTAGGTCAACCGACCGTAATCCAGCAAAGCGCTGATGAGCATGTCCATTCGGTGGGTGACTTGGATGATGCGGAGGCAGAATTCTTGCCCCTTTTCGTTAAGCCGTTCTCCGTAATCCTCCAAGAGAGCTTGGGCTAACCCCTGAATAGTGGTTAGGGGTGATCGCAAATCGTGGGAGACAGCGAAGACGAAAGCTTCCATATCTGCGATGCGTTGCTGCACCTCTAACGCCAAAGCGTTCCGATGGCTCAGCAAGGCGCTCTCCACCTGTTCACGTTCGGTGATGTCCATTAAGTTCAAGAGCCAGCAGAGGTCTCTCCCTAACTCTATGCTGACGGCAGAGAGGAGAATCTCCTTCTTCGTAGCATCTTTACATTGCAGGGTCGTTTCTTTCTCCCGCACCACCCCTTGCTCTTCAAGCTGCTCAAAGAACTGTTGAAAGTTGGTTGAGAACAATCCCAGTTCGTCTACCCCTCGCCCTAATAACTCCTCCCGGTCGTAACCTGTCAGTTGCTCAAAGCGTTGGTTGACTTCCAGAAACCGATGGTTTGTTGCACAGACAATTGCCATAGCGACAAGGCTGTTGTGAAACGCTTTGAAGAAGCGATCTTCGGTGCTGCCAGCGCTTGAAAGGTTCATTTTGATCCCTCGCAGTGTTGGGGCTGATTGGTCCTCCCATTTGAGGGTGGATTTTTTCCTTTTTGCCGTTGCTTTCCTCTGCCCCAACCAGACGCCACCAATTTGCCACAAGGGTTACCGAAACGCAAGGATGATATTCCCTCAAAGTGCTGTAGGGGAAAGCCCTTCGGGGATAGCCTGACAACGCCACAACCTTTTTCGTTGCTTTGTCCTAATCCAAGGGACAAAGCAAAAAGCAAGCGAGGGGAGAAGTTCATGGACGCCCTACGGGTAGAGGTTGTTCGCCAACAAATTGTGGAAGCAACCCACATCGTTCACGCAGTGGCTTTGGACGCAAACGGTCAAGTGGTGGCTGCGTTCGGTGAAAAGGAGATGCGCACCTACTGGCGCAGCACGGCGAAGCCGTTCCAAGCCGTCGCCGTTGTAGCAACGGGCGCTGCCCAACACTTCGGCTTAACAGCCAAGGAGTTAGCGATTGCTTGCGGCTCCCACGCTGCCAGTGCCGAACATATAGCGGTTGTGCGGCAAATGCTCCGGAAAGGTGGCTTGACAGAGAACTTCTTACGGTGTGCCCCTCACGAACCTTACGATCTGGAAGAACGCAACCGATTGATCCGCGAGGGGCAGTCGCCTACGCCCTTGCACAGCAATTGTTCAGCCAAACACGCAGCAATGCTGTTGGCTGCCAAGCATCTTGGGGCCCCGTTGGACAACTACCTTGATCCCCAGCACCCAGTGCAGCAGTTCATTGCGAATTTCCTAAAGGAAGCGACAGGTGAGGAAGACTTACCCAGCACAGCGGTTGCCGACGGTTGCGGGGCTCCCATCTGGGCATCTTCGTTAGTAGCAATCGCCCTCGCTTTCCATCGCTTTGTCACAGGACAATTGGGTGAAGCGCCTTTGCGCCTTGTAGAAGCGATAGCAGCATACCCAGAAATGATTGCGGCAAGAGGGCACTGGAACACCCGATTGATCGCTGCCACCAATGGACAGTTTATCGGCAAGGGAGGGGCTGAAGGGCTCTTTGCTGGTGCCTTCCGAGACGGGCGCGCTATCGCTGTCAAGGTGCAAGATGGGAACCATCGGGCCACTCCTCATGCTGTCACGAGTTTGCTGGTGCGATTAGGATGGTTGAGTGAATCGGAGCAGCAGGCCCTTGGCGATTACATCGCCTCTCCTCTTAAAAACCTACATGGCACAGTCGTGGGCGTTGTTCAGGTGCGCTTCCCTTAACCTGTTGCCAACTTTGCCCTTGGTTGTAGCAACCTAACTCTGCTCAACTCTAATTGTCAAGGACGAACGAGGAACGAGAAGGCATCAGGGTCTTGAAGGAACGCTTGGTAAGCTGGCACCCCGTAAGGCAGACCTCGCCGATCCAACTCCGAAGCAGGGATCACCTCAGGGGTTGGTGCTTGGGGGTAAACAGGGTTTGGCTCCCAAGCGTAGCCATCACCGTCCTTGACGATGTAGTAAGCAGCTCCTTTCATCAACCGAATGGGGGTGTATTGCGAATCGAAGGCTCGTGCCACCCAATTGCAGGTCACCATCGGTTCGGTGCCGGGAATAACCGCAATGTGAGCGCAGTTAGGAGGGATAACCAACAGATCGCCTGCTTTGGCTTCCACAATCACAAAGCGGGTCACGGTAGGCGGCACTGCAAACACATCTTCTACGAATTGCAACAGGAACAAGCCGCGACCGTAAACGACTTCGTAGACCTCAGGAAAAGTAACGCCTGAGGAGGCGTAGGGGTGGTAGTGACCTGCTGCTTTGTTCCATTCATCGCCGTCTTTCGGCTGCCCGTCCACACACAAGACCCCAGGGTTAAACACAGTCAAATCATACCTCAGCCCTCGTTCGGTGATAAAACTTTCGTGCTCAGGTAACCGCACATCCCGATACATCCAGTAAAGCCAATTGGGGGTGTTGGCATTGGGGTTTTTCATCACAGGCTTCAAGTCACTGACAAGCCGAACAGCCGGCTTCTCATGCTGAACGCTGTTGTCAATCTCCAGTTGCCATCCTTCCGACGCAGGCACCAATTTGACAGGTAAGCCCAAGCGTTCACTCAAATCTACCATGCTGCATCACCCTCTCAACCAGTTTTTGCCAAACAGTGCCAATAATTGTGCGACAAAAACCAGTTGCTTTTTCAGAGGCGCAAGGGGTTGCCCTCTTGTTGTTCTTTTGGTCTCTTCTCTGCTGTGACAGTTGCTCCTTGTTCCAGAAGGGTTTTAGCAGCTTGTTGTCCCAACTCTTGGGCAGCAGCAAGTTGCTCCTGCTTTTCTTGGGGCAGGGGTGCTTGCGCGAAGGTGCGCCATACAGCTATCCCTTCAGGGTGAGCAACAGCAACCCACAAGGACAAAGTGCCATTGCGCAATTGAGCGAAAGCCCCGACAGCAGAGTGACACCCAGCTCCCAACGCTTGGGTGGCTGCTCGTTCCGCTGTCACTTCTACCCGCACCCTGTGGTCGTCTATAAACCGTAGGAGCGTCAGCACAGATTCATCGTCTACACGGGCTTCCACCGCTAAAACTCCTTGTCCCGCAGCAGGGCAACAAACCTCAACGGGTAAGGAGCAAGCGATGCGATGGGATAGGTTCAGGCGCATCAATCCCGCAGCCGCTACCACGATCGCATCGTATTGCCCCTCATCCAGCTTGCGCAACCGCGTGTCCACATTGCCCCTCAGTTCTACCAACTGCCAGTGGGGGAAAGCGTGTTTTAGCTGGGCTTGACGACGCAGGGAAGAAGTGCCAACCCGAGCGTTCTCAGGGAGTTGGGCAACGACTTGTCGCCAATCAGGATTGCTGCTACCTTGCCAATGACGCACCACCAAAACATCGTAAGGTTCTTCCCGATAGCACAATGCAGCCAGCGTCAAGCCCGAAGGTAACTCGCTGGGCATGTCCTTGAGGCTATGGACTGCAAAGTCTATCTTCCCTTCCAACAAGGCGGATTCAATTTCTTTGACGAAGAACCCCTTACCCGTCACCTCCCGCAAGGGGCGGTCAGTGATCACATCCCCACGAGTGCGGATGATCACCACTTCCAGTTCCAACGAAGGGTCATGCTGACGAAGGGCGTCCAGCACCCACTGGGTTTGCGCCAGTGCTAACTGGCTGCCACGAGTGCCTACTCGAAAGACGCGCCTCATAAGCGTTCCCCCTTAACAAACATGTTCTCTCACTCCAAAAGTCATGGTTAACCGAACCGCATGACCGTAAAGCCTACAACACAAGTGCAAGGAAAGTAGCCAATCAAGCGAAGGGTGTTTCGGATGATTGCAGCCACCAAATCAGGTGTCGTGCCGTCGGTGCGAATCATTCGAATCCGAAAGAGCCGCTTGCCCAAAGTTTGACCTCCCCCAAGCCCCTTCAGCAAGGTGTGATACCCGAAAGTGACCAAGCGTCGCCAACTCTAACTCCAACAACACATTCTCTGGCGTGACGGTGGGCCAAATGCGTAGCATGGTGCTCACCAGTTGCTCCACTGAGTGCTGTTGACAAGACAATGGCGGTTTTTTTTCGTTGGGAAAGTTTGGCGCAGGGCAAGCGAACGGGTTGATGGGAAAAAGGTGAATAGCCTTTCCGTTTGTGCTAACCTTTGAAGCGATGGCAAACCAAATCTTTTGTGTGTGGAGGTGCATGCTGATGGAGCGTGCGGTTGTGACAACACCCAACGCCCCCCTGCCCAAAGCCCCTTACTCCCAAGCCATTGTTGCCAACGGGTTCGTGTTTGTTTCGGGGCAAGTGGCTATTGACCCTCAAACAGGCGACCCTGTGCATGCCACCTTTGAAGAGGAGTTAAGGCTGGCCCTCAACAACCTGAAAGCCATTCTGGAAGCAGCGGGTAGCTCACTGGACAAAGTCGTGAAGGTTACTGTTTTCCTCGCCGACATGAGCAACTTCCCAAAGATGAACGAGATTTACCGCCAGTTTTTCCCTGAACCTTTTCCTGCCCGCACGACCATTCAAGCCCAACCGCCGGGCAACTTTCAAGTTGAAGTAGAGTGCATTGCTATGCTGTGAGGCTAAGCGCAAAGCCCAATTGCTCAGGGTGGGTGAACCAACATGGAGCCTGTGGTGCGGCTACTGCAAGAGTTGGTAGCCATTCCCAGTGTCAACCCGTGTTTCCCCGACGGCACAGGGGAGCAGCAAGTCGCTGACTTCGTGGCAACTTATGCCCAGCAAGCAGGTTTGGAGGTTTACCGACAGCCTGTGGCGGATGGACGGGAGAATGTGATCGTCGGGTTGATCGGTCGTAGCTCCAAAACCATTTTATGGGAAACCCACATGGATACGGTTACGGCAGAGGGGATGACCATACCACCTTTTGACCCTCAGGTGGTGGATGGAAAATTGTTTGGTCGTGGTTCGTGCGATGCTAAAGCCAGTTTGGCTGCGATGTTGCAAGCGTTGGTGGAGGTGAGCCGTCGGGGCACCCCACCCTGCACCCTTTGGTTGGTCGCTGTGGTGGACGAAGAAAATGGGTTCAACGGTGTCAAGGCGTTGTTGTCCAGCGGTTTTCGGGCAGACTACGCTATCGTCGGGGAACCGACCGATCTTCAATCAGTGATTGCCCATAAAGGCACGGTGCGGGGCGCAATCACGACTTTCGGGGTCAGCGCTCACAGTTCTCAACCGGAAAAGGGCGTCAATGCTATCCATCAAATGGCGAAGGTGCTGAACACTTTGGAGCGCTACGATTCGGAACTTCGGATGCGTCACCACCCTCTGGTCGGTTCCCCCACCCTTACGGTAACCCTGATCCAAGGGGGCAGGGGGCTTAACCTCGTCCCTGATTTCTGTCAAGTCAAGGTGGATCGCCGAACCCTCCCTAACGAAGACCCTTTAACAGCATGGGAAGAATTGAAACGGTTCCTGCAAAACCAGCCTGAGTTGCAGGGTATCCGCATAATGGTAGAAGACCCCGATTTAGTTAACTGGGGCATGGAAATCCCTCCAGACTCCCCGCCAGTGCAAGAAATCCTTGAGGCATGCCGTCAAGTCGGTTGGCAACCCCGAATCGTAGGAGTCTGCTACTCCTCCGATGCCAGCGTGCTCACCCACTATGGGATCCCCAGCCTGCTATTCGGTCCTGGCAACATTGACCAAGCCCATACCGCTGACGAATGGGTGCTTATTGAGCAAGTCCTCGTTGCGCAAAAAGTTTTGGAAACCTTGGCAACTCTTGACCGCAGTTAAACTTAGCTGGGCTAATGCCCTTTTCGTTCCAACTTCTCTAAGTCTTCCGGTGTGTCCACACCGACGCTGCGATAGGAAGTGATCACCACTTTGATGCGGACGCCCCGTTCCAATGCCCGCAACTGCTCTAACCCTTCTGTCTGTTCCAAAGCCGTTGGTGCCCACTGAGCAAACTGCAGCAGAAATTCTCGCCGATAGGCGTAAAGCCCAATGTGCCGCAAGGGGCGGACAGAAGCGCCTGTGGGCAGAGAAAACTCAGGCTCCTTCCCCATTTTGCCTTTGGGTCGGAAGTAGGGGAGGGGCGATCGGGAAAAGTAAAGGGCAAACCCTTCTCGGTCCACCACAACCTTGACCACATTTGGATTGCGGTATTCGGATTCATCGTGAATAGGGGTCGCCAAGGTGGTCATCTTTAGGCTTGGATCCTTGAAGAAGGGCTGCACCGCTGCATCTATGGCTTCCGGAGGGATCAGTGGCTCATCGCCTTGGATGTTGACGATTACCTCACCGTCCAACGAACACGCCACCTCAGCCACCCGATCGGTGCCTGAAGGGTGGTCAGGAGAAGTCAACGCACACTTTCCCCCAAAACTCTCCACGACTTGTTTCACTCGCTCGTCGTCTGTCGCCACAATCACTTCGGAAAGGGTTTTGGCTTGCTTAGCTCGCTCATAAACATGCTGGACAATTGGTTTGCCCCATAGCATTGCCAACACCTTCCCGGGGAAGCGCACGGAAGCGTAACGGGCAGGGATGATACCGATCGCTTTCGTCACTGTTTGGACGATGTCCCCTTGTCGGATGCGTTGGACCAGATCGGTGGTGGAGCGCCCTTCCACTTTCGGCAAGATGACCACTTGCCCACCGTAAGAACGGACCAGAGAAGCTTCAGGCAAATCGGCTTCCGTATAGTCGCCGCCCTTGACATGGATGTCGGGTTTGATAGCCTCAATCAAGCGATGGGGCACTAAATCGTCAAACAGCACCACGAAGTCCACGACCGCCAAACTTGCTAACAGCAGCGCCCGATCCTCCTGCGACACAAAAGGTCGTTCTTTACCCTTCAATGCCCTCACGGAGGCATCAGAGTTCAAACCAACAACGAGCACATCGCCTAGTCCCTTCGCCTGCGCCAGGTAGGTGATGTGTCCGGCATGGAGCAAATCGAAGCAGCCGTTGGTGAACACAATCTTTTTGCCTTGTTGGCGCAACTCCCAAACCGCTTGGAGCAGTTCTTCCAGAGACTTGATTTTTGACTGCACCGTATCTAACATTTGTCCTCACCATCCATCCAGTCAAGCAAATTTTGCTGCCGCCAAGCATGTTGCAAAATGATTGTGTCGGGTAACTCGACGGCACTCTTGAGGGGAGCGTTCATGCCCAAGTAATTTTGCCAACCGTTGCAGGCACGGAGTGCTTGTTAGCAATTGAGGCAAGCTTTTCCGCAACAACCCGCGAGAGGAGCAGGTGATGGAGAGGATGTGCGCCAAACTGCTTATCGCTACAACCAACAAAGGTAAATTGCGGGAGCTGATAGCGCTGTTGCGCAACCAACCCTTTCAGGTGGTGACACCCGACGAAATTGGCGTCGTGTTGGATTACGAGGAAACAAGCGAAGACATTCACTTCGTCGCCCGCGAGAAAGCTATTTACGCATGGCGCAAATCGGGGTTACCTGCTTTGGCAGAGGACACAGGTTTGGAAGTGGACGCTTTGGGGGGCTTGCCGGGAGCAAGGGCAAAGGTGTTTTTCGGAGAGCAAGTTTCCGACGCGGAGCGTTGGCGCGGTCTGCTGAACCTGATGAAGCACATCCCGCTCGAAAAACGACAAGCTCGCTTCCGATGCGCTATGGCGGTTGCTTTTTCCGAAAATGAAGTGTTTGCAAGCGAAGGGGTTTTGGAAGGCATGATCGCAACAGCGCCCAGCGGAACCGGAGGGTTTGGTTACGACCCCGTTTTCTTTGTGCCTGAGCTGGGCAAAACGCTGGCGGAGTTGAGCGTGGAGGAAAAGAACGCCATCAGCCATCGGGCACGCGCCCTGCAAAGGCTCTTGCCCTTACTTCGGGAACGGTTAAGCCTTGATCAGCTGTGAGTTCCGCACAACCGCCAGCCATAGTTGGCTTCGTAATAGCGCTGGAACTCTTCGCTCTCCCGAATTTGTCGCCACCACCATTCGTTCTCGCGATACCACGCTACTGTTTGCGCCAAAGCGTCTTCAAATTGCCACCGAGGTTCCCAACCCAGTTGCTGCAACTTTTGCCAGTTGACCGAATAGCGGCGGTCATGAGCGGGTCGGTCGGCTACGAACCGAATGAGTTGTTCTGGCTTCCCTAACAACTGCAAGATGAGCCGAACAACCTCAATGTTTTGCCGCTCTATGCTTGTGCCGATGTTGTAAACTTCACCGGGGTTGCCATGCTCAATCAAAAAGTCAAGGGCGCGGCAATGGTCGTCCACGAAAATCCATTCCCGCACCTGCCGACCATCACCGTAAACGGGCAGCGGCAAATCCATCAACGCATTGGTGATCATCAGCGGGATCAGTTTTTCGGGATGTTGGTAGGGACCAAAGTTGTTGCAGCAGCGGGTGATGATCACAGGCATGCGGAAACTTTTCGCATACGCCAGCGCCAAAAGATCGCCGCCGGCTTTGCTGGCAGCGTAAGGGCTGCTGGGATTGAGGGGTGCCCCTTCGTCGGCACTCCCGCTCAAAATCGGTCCGTAAACTTCGTCGGTGGAAATGTGAATGACCAACCCTGTTCCATGCTCCCGAGCACATTCCATTAGGGTGTGAACACCAAAGACATCCGTTCGCACAAACTCACCCGACGCTAATAGCGAGCGGTCCACATGGGTTTCAGCGGCGAAGTTGACCACAATGTCTGCCTTTGCCATCCATGGTTCCAGTTGCTCCCGGTTGCAGATATCCCCTTGCACGAAAGTCACTCGGGGTTGCCCCTCTAAATCGTGCAGGTTGTTGCGGTTACCTGCGTAGGTGAGTTTGTCGTAGATGATGACTTCCCATTCGGGGTGGGCTTGGCGCCAATAGCGCGCAAAGTTGCTCCCGATGAAACCAGCCCCGCCAGTGATCAAAATAGTTGGCACACCTGTCACCTCGCTTGTGTGATGCTGGCATCAATGTTATCGCAATCAAAGCGAGGAAAGGCGTAACCCTGCTTGGCAATTCTTATTGCGCTAATCGGAAAAGCCCTAAGCTCTGGACGAGGGGTGGGGCAACGGCTTCTTCTATCACGAGCCGCACTTTTGTTGCGGTCACGGTGCGGAAACGGTCCAATTTTTTGTAACCAATGGTGGTGCCACGCATGAGGACCGACCAGTTTTGCCCGTCCCAAGCCTCTAACCGATACTGGGCCACGCGTTGTCCTTCCGCTATGTGCTCTTGCACCATCGCTACATTGAAGGTGGTTGGTTGCGGCAGCGTCACTTCCAACCAAGCTGGCAAGTCCCCTTCCTTAGGTGTCCAAAAAGTTTCCTTGCAACCGTCCACAGCGTTTTCCGGCTTCGTGCCTGGTCGGCTACTGCTGGCAGTGGCGGTTGCGTTTTGGGCGAAGTTAACCGCAAAAGTTTTGTCCAAAATCTGCCGCCATTTCCGCAGCTGTTGGATGTCTGGCTCGGGAAGCAACCCCTTGTTGTTCGGTGGCACATTTAGCAATAGGACGCTGTTGCGCCCCACCGACTTGAAGTAAATGTCTAACAAGTGCTCCACCGATTTGACTTTGTCGTCTTCATGGGCATGCCAGAACCAACCCGGTCGGATGGACACATCGCACTCCGCAGGATACCACACCTTGCCCGAGACACCTAAGCAAGTGTGGAAAATGGTGGCGTCCTGAACACTCCAGTTTGTGTCAGGAGCAACACCCTCCTCGTTGCCCACCCACCGGATATCGGGACCACAAATAGCGATCAGGGCGTTGGGTTGCAACTTCCGCACCGTTTCAAAATATCGGCGCCAATCGTAGGGGTGCTTTTTGCTCGGAGGTCCCCCATACGCCCCATCCAACCACACCTCTACAACCTCGCCGTAATCGGTGAGCAGTTCCGTGAGTTGGTTGACGAAGTAGTCATCGTAGGCAGGCGTTCCATAGGTCTTTGCGTTCTGGTCCCACGGAGACAAGTAAAAGCCAAACTTGATCCCGAATGCTTCGCAGGCTTTAGCAACTTCCTTCACCACATCGCCCTTACCGTTGCACCATGGGCTGTTCTTGACAGAGTGTTCTGTGGAGTGGGTTTGCCAAAGGCAGAAGCCGTCGTGGTGCTTTGCGGTCAGCACCACATAGCGGAAACCTGTTTCCTTCGCCACACTGATCCATTGCTCTGCATCAAACGCGGTCGGTTGAAACAAGCGAGGGTCTTCCTTGCCGTCCCCCCATTCCCGGTCAGTGAAGGTGTTGATGCCAAAGTGCAAGAACATGCCCAACTCCAACTCCTGCCATGCCAATTGTTGATGGCTCGGTTTGACCAACATCTTTGACCCCTCCATTTGACCGCCGGGATTAGAGCGTTGGCAAAGAGCTTTGCTCCAAAAAGCGGCGAGCAAACTACTCATCCCTCGCAACCAATGCCGCCTTGTCATCCTGTCACCTCCTCAAGGTTTCATTCGCTGACAACGAAAAGGCTGTCAAGGGCAGGAACAGAAAGGGGGACCAGCAAAGCGTTCCCTTCACGACGACCTTGTAACGGTTGGGACGAACCGTTTTCGGGCACCCAAAGGGTGGCTCGTTGCCAACCGGGTAGCGATAGCGTCACCGTAATAGGTTGCGTGGAGATGTTCACGAGAAAGTAAATGGGACGACCAACGCGTTGGTAGCGGGCAACCAACAAATCAGGCAAAGATGGTTCCACCAATACGCCGCAACCTGCTTGGCGCAATCGTTGCACCAACCGTTGGTCAGCAACAGGGAGCCAGCTTTCGTCGCGGAACAGGTTCGCTGCCAACTGGCGCACCAACTCACTGTCTTCGTTTCGGCTGGCAGCGTGCTGCGGCGTTTTGCCAATAGCGAGGACCAAAACCCCCTTGCGCTGCAGCTCCGCAATCTTTTGCAGGGTTGACAGGTGAATTGCGTCTGTCGTCGGCACGATCAACGCTTTGTAGCGTTCAGCAGCAATCTGGAAACCGCTGTTCGTTACCTTTGCCTCTTGCAACCCTTGCTCGTCCACGATGTCAAAGTCCAATTGGTGTTGCAGCAATAAACGACACAGGTGAGCAAATTGGTCATCTATTTCATTGAGCCGTTGGTTGGGGTGAGGTTGATACATGGACAAAGCAGTTGGGTAGAAGTTTGCCCAAACGCCTGCGATGGGGTAGAGCACAGCGATATCACAGTCGTGCTTCGCTCCGTTTAGCATTGCCCCAAGGCGACCGACATAGGTGCAGTAATGGGCATATTCGGTGCGTTCTTGTTCGCCTTCAAAGGGGTGGGCATAGTAGGAAGTGATGGTGGTGACGCCCAACAGGAATTGCAACGCTGCGGTCGCCTTCATTTCAGGCAGCCAAGCCCGCCGCTTTTGGTGCCCGATCCCCATGCGCTGCATAAAGTCGGAGGTTTCACTCATCACTTCGTTGCGCCCTTCTAAGTGTGCAGCGGAGGCAGCGAACTTCGGGGCAAGGAACCCGTTGCCTACAACGATAACTCGAGGGTCAGAGGTGAGCATGTCGCAGCCGGGGATGTCCATGCGCCGCAAACACGCAATCAAGTCACCGTAATACATCGCATGCCAAAGCAGTTTCTCTTCCGCCAACAAGTGCCCGCTGGAGGCAAGCCCATGCTTGCGTGCCCAATCCTGAATTTGACCGAAGTAGCGCTCCGCTATTAGTTGCGCAACGACTTCGTAAAAATCGCAGCGGACGCGTTGATAGTCACCCACATCAGTAAATAAACTGTCAAGATGAGGCGATAAGTCGTAGCCTTTGCGGCGGCGAAACTCGTCGGGCAAATCTACCACCCATGGTAGGGCAGGTTTTGCTCCTTCAGGTGGGCGAATGTAAGTGGTCATCAGCGACGGTTCATCGGTGAACAAGGCGCGAAAGCGCTTTCCGATGTTTGGCACGCGTTGGGCGTAAGCGTCGTGGGTTAGAGAGATGAAAGCGCGGACAGCGCGTGGGTCCAAGATGTTGATGTATCGGCGCTTTTGGTAAACATTTTCGGTGCAATGGGTGCCCTCATACATCCGTTGGACTTCGTAGTGGGGTCTGCCCAATTCGTCTTGAATGCGCACCAAACCGATAGCCTCAAAATCGGGGTTTTGCGCCAGAACCAAGCCGCCTGCTGCCCCACTGGGGTAACCCTCTTCGTCGTAGAGCCACAATAGAAAACCTGCCTCTTCCGCAAGGTGCAGACCAGTCAGAAACAGTTGCCACTGTTGTTCTTCCCGCAAGTAGTTGCGAAAGCTGACATTGACAACCAAACCACCAACCCCTATCCCTTTCAGGGCTTGCAGCCTTTGCTGAATGGTTGAGGCATCGCTTCCCAAGTTGTCAAACCCATGAATGATTTGCAGCGGTCGGAAAACATTGGGTGGATTGCGAAAAAAGGTTGTCCAGTCCAATTGCGGTGCCGACCAAAGGGCAACAGCCATAGCAGTAAAAGATAACCCCACGCAAAAAATGCTCCGCTTCATAGCCCTCACTCCTCTGAGGAGGCGTCCGTTTTTCGGCGATGCAACAATTCTGAAGCGCCTCTTTTGCTAAATGGGCAGTTACTGCAACCGATTCCGAAGGGCAAACAGAAGGCGAACAGGTCCGAGCAAGCCTGACTCTTCCAACGGATCGCCCTTGCGGTAGTGGCGCCAGGTGGAGAAAGTCAAGCGTCCGGAAGGGCGAGGAGTTTTTGCAATAAACCACTCGGGGAACCTTCTCAGCCGACCGTCAGGATTCCAATCACAATCGTCAGGCAATTCCTCATCGCCAATAAGCCGGTTGACCCAAGTGTTGGTCACCCGAACTTCTAAGCGGTTTTTCCCCGCCTTGACCGCTTTTGTGATCTCCACTCGGAACGGGGGCTTCCACAAAACTCCCATGGACACACCGTTGACATACACTTCGGCAAGGTGCCGCACAACTCCTAAGTCCAACATCACGGCTTTGTCATGTCCAAGATGGGTTGGGGATAAGGTGAACGCTATCGTGTAGGTTGCTGTGCCCGAGAAGTAACGCACGCCCGCATCAGGGTGCGCTGACCAAGAGATCAATTGCTCCAGCTGCACCTCTTCGGGGGCACCCCAACCCTTAGGGAACCGCAGCGTCCAAGGCCCCGTTAACTCCAAAGGAGAAGGCACTTTCAAAACCTTAATTGTTCCTTTTCGCCCCATGCGGGTGCTCCATTCGTAACGCCCGTTTTGCCAAGCCCAAAGTTCCCATTGCCCACCAACGATCTTCACATCAGCGGGGAATTGCGCAAACCATTGTCCGCCTTCAGGGATTTGCAGCACCTCGCCTTCTGTAACAATGGCGGTGCGTTCTTTGCCGTCCAACACGTAGTCCACGCGCAACTGCTTGACAATGCCGTAGGCAGGGTCACCAGCAATGCGGTTGCTGGCTTCCACAATGAGCCGCCCGCCTTGAACCATGGCTTGCAATTGCTTTGTCACATCCACACACCGCTTGGGGTCATCCAAAACGCCGTAAATAGCGCGGCGGATTTCCAAGTGGCGCTGAGCTAATGCTTCTGTCGGCAACCATGCGTCTTTCCCATCCCGAGTTAACCGCACGAGGGCATCAGGCAACCGAGGGCGTGGGCGGAAGACAACAAACACCGAACCGTAAGGGGGCAGCCGCAACAGCACCACCGTTTGACCGTTTTGTTCCCAGAAGGCAGGAGCTTGCTCCACCTCACCGGTATCAGGGTGCCACAACTCAGGCACTTTCCCCCGCACGCGAAACACGCATTGCACCACTTCCCACCGCTCCCGTTGATTGGCAACAAAGTAAAAGTCGGTTGTGCCCACCTGACGATGAATCCACGCCAACTCAGAGAACCCGTTGCTCTTAAACTGAAAATCGGGGTTGACGCCTTTGAGCGCCAACACTTGCTCTATTGGCTTGCCCCAAAACACTCTGCCCGCACCGAAGCGGTGTTCCGTCACTTGCTTACCGTCCACATTCCCCCAAATCTCATCCGCTAATGCTCGCACCTCGGCGTCGCACGCAGGGTAGTTTTGCAAACTGGGAGAGCGGGTGGGTTTCGGTCCGATCACCCACGCCCCTGTTCGAACAAGAGTTCGCAGTTTTCTTAGCGTTTCTGGGGTCATCGCATCTGTTTCGGGCAAAACGAGCACCTCGTAACGCATCCCGCTGGGCAATACCAACTTACCGTTCCGCACACTTAGTCGGTGCAACACTTCGGTTGGGCACGCATCGTAGTCGTAGCCACGCGCTTTCAAGTCTGGACGATGCGGTGCTGAATTCGGGGCGTGTTCGCCGACAAAGAACAGCACATCGGCAATGAATTGCCCTTGCTGCAACAGGTATTGGCAACGGGCAAGGTAATCCATCCATGCTTTGGCTTGTCCCCACCAAGTCACTGTTCGCCCGAAGTGGGAACCCCAAGGTCCCATTGTCATGCCGGGCAAAACATGGAACCAAGGCTGATGAGCCGTTGTGTGGAAGATAAAGCGGTTGACCCCTTCGCAAAGTACCTTGTCGCCGAGGGCTTTGAGCAAAAAGGGATGGGTTCGCCAACGCCCTTGGCGGGGTTCTGCGGTGAAGGCTTCCGCACCCACGATTGGCTTGCCGTAAATATGGGCTACGGATGCTGCCAACTTGCAAGTGCTCACCCAAGGGTTTCCCACCCAGAACTCGCCCATGGGGATATCCGCTTTGCCACCACAAACGAGGTCTTCAAAGGGACCATTGCCGTAAGGTTCGGTAGAGAACAACAACCCGTGCCGACGGCATAGCTCGGCGAAATAGCCAAAGTAATTCTCGGCAAACAGGTCAGCAATAGTGCGGCGAAAGTCCCACAAGAAGCGTTCGCTCACTTCTACGCTGTCTACCAGATAACCTGCCAACACAGGCAAAAACAATCGCACATCGTAGCCACGCCGACGGCGAAACTCTTCGGGAAACTTTGGCGTCCAGTTTTGGCAGCCGACTTCGTAACTGTCCACCAACACATTGTTGAACACTTTGCCTGCCAGCGGTCCAGCGACCTTTAGCAGGGGAGCGATAGCGTTGCGCCAGAATTCGTCCAAGGCTTCGCGGCTCATTTTGTCCACTTCCAAGCCGCGCCCTTCAGGGGTAGCGGGGTGGTTGTCCTTACCAGTCGGTGTATGTCCAACCCGCAAAATTGTCCAATCCCCTTCGGGCACTTCCCAAACCAGACGCCCGTTCGGTTGCAAGCGATCTGTCAAATCCACGATAGACGACCGTCGGACAACTGCTTCAAGCGGTGCGGGTTTGTCGCTGGCAGGGACAAGGTTGTCCGCTCGTTCGTAAGCCGCTTTGGCTCGCAGGTTTTCAATCCGCAAATTGCCCTTCGGGGTTGGAAAAGCCAACACAGCGATATCGCGGTAGTAGCCTGCTCGCGTTTCAGGTTGGGGCAACTTGCCGTCAAACTTTGTTGGTCCCTTCACCTGCACTTGACTGGTCACGACCATTTGCATGGCGTGTTCAGGCTTGACCCAAGGTCCACCGCTGCTGGACCAACCTGCGCAGTTGTGGACACAAACTTCCAATCCCAACCGGTGTGCTTCGCGAACAGCATGGCGGAACATCTCAAACCAATCGGGGCTGTGATACTTGACAGGACCAGCGGGCACGCCTACATTCACATGGAACAATTGAACTCCGCCAATCCCTGCTTGTGCCAACGCTTCCAAATCCGCTGTGATGCCTTCTTTGGTCACATGGTCGTTGACCCAGTGCCACCAAGTGTGGGGTTTCGCCGAAGCAGGGGGACGAAGAAAGTTGCTCAGCAGCGGGTCAGCACTTCGTTGCCCTTGCGATGCGGCTACACCAAGCATAAGCAACCCAATGCCGCACAATCCCCCGAAAACAAACCGACAAAACCGTTTCATTTCACCCACCCCTTGCCCAGCAAAGTTAACGACACAAAACACCTCCACAAAAACAGCCCAAAAACATTTTGGCATTCTTTGAAGTGGGAGCCTATACTTCTCGCAGCTAAAGGTGGACTCTCGCTTCGCTGAAATCGTTGGCGCTTTGGGAGGGTGCATCTCCCGACACACCAAAAAACATCGGCGCCTCAGGAGAGGCGCCCTTCATTTCTCTTGCGGTCTCCTCCGCATTAACCACCAAGGTTAGAACCCAACTTTGTGTTCACAGCACCAACACGCTCACTGCCAAGCAAAAATCCCCGCCTCGCCACCCAAAAACGGTTCAGGGAGATGGGTCGGGATAGTGCCCATTCCACCAACGGTTGTCTTGCATCACAACTTCTACACGGAACCACTTTGCATGTCCGTCCACGAAAGCGAAGTTAGCACCGTCCGTATGCCGATCGTGCGGGATGCTCCATCGTCCACCGCTGCTTGGAGCGTTGGGACCACCGCCATTGCGACAAACGGGCAAAAAAGGCGGGTCTATGCTGTAGCCGTGGTTGAACAAGCAGTTCAGATTTATGAAATCAGGATCGGTGGGTTCGTCGTTATCGCACGGTTGAGTCCCTGTTCCCCGGCTGTCCGCAATGCCAATAGTTTGGGATGGGGTCTGAATCTGGCTCTCCGTCACGGGCACATTCCAACAATTTGTCCGAGAGTTGCCCAGATACTGGTAGTTGTAACCGTAAGCGATGTTGCGCCCCGCTTGCCCAAAAGCAAACTTTCGGGGCACGGTGGGACAAACGAACAACTGAGCGTTTTTGGTGTAGGCGTAAATTTGGTCATACCAGCGGAAATACATCGGGTAACCGCTGGGATCAGGGGCGAAGGGACCTGACGAATACATGGGGAAGGCTTCCCAGTCGCTCACATACATAGCCAGCGCCATGCCCTGTTGGCGCAAGTTGCTCAAGCACGAAGTCTGGCGTGCTTTTTCCCGCGCTCGGCTGAACACAGGAAACAAAATCGCCGCCAAAATGGCGACGATCGCAATGACCACCAGCAGTTCTATTAGCGTAAAGCCCTTTGCTGCTCTTCGCCGAGTTACCATCCGCAGGCAAAAACAATTCCATCCCATGAGTCTCCATCAACCTCCTTCTCCTTGGATCGTTGACCATCGTCGGCATTGTCTGTCTCCCAGCTGTCTTACGAATTGAATCCCTCGAAAGTTAGCCAACTCGTTAGGCGTAGCAAGCGTGCTACCTCAAGGTGGGTCGAAGAGGTTGGGATGATGGGAAAGCCAATCGATTGGCGTTTTCAAAGTAGCAGCAACACCGCATTGATGCGTTGGGGTTAGCGGAAGGGGGCTATGCGGGCACTGGGCTTGTTAGCTTCTCGCCCATCACGGCAACGCAAGTTCAAGGCGCTTCATAACCGGTGCTTGGTTGCAAATGATCGTAAAGGTTTCCTTTGGCTGGCGAGCGACAAAGGTCTGCTGCTTCTCCACGCCGCCTTCTTCCCAAACATAAGTTACCTTGACGGGATGAACACCGCCGAAAGGTTCCCGGTAGTCAGCATCCAACCGAAGGCTGAACAGGCAGGTGGTGTTGCGTTGGCGCCCCAGAAACTTCACGAACGCTTTGCGGGTGCCCGAAGGGATGTTGGGGACGACAAAGGAATCGCTGTGTCCTGCGGTTGGTCCTCGCAAATAGTGCACGGTTCGGAAAGTTTTTCCATCGTCAAAAGAGACCTGCACTTCCCAGCCGTCTGCGGCATCGCGGGCGCGGTAGTGCACCCCACAGCGCAACCGCACCATTTCGCCGGGCGTGGTGATCGCAAACACCGCTTCCCCCTCACTCCCTTGCACCCTCATCAATTGGGGCTCAATGCTTTGCAGTTGTGGGTGGAAGTCAGTGTAGACGACTTGCTTGTTTCGCCATTCCAGTTTGGTGGACGCTTGCAGCGTGATAGTGCCTTCAGGAGGACCAATAGTCACCGTAACTGTGTTTTTGCCCACGCCTAATGCAGGCAGCGTTCGCTGCGAGTGCTGGAAGTCGTGCGTCACTCTCAACCGTTCCAACCCTGTCCCTTTCCCATACAAAACTACTCGCAACCGGTAGTCGTAGCGGCGCAGCACCAAAGGCGACAAATCTATCGTATGCGTTCCCGAAGCCGTAACGGTTGCTAATTCCTTCCAATCCAACCCGTTGTTGTCGGAGAAGAGCACCCGGATGTGACCGCCCTTGCCCACAACGGCATTCAATAGCAGCGTGCCGGTCAGGTAAACGAAACTGCTGGGCATGCGAAACTCCAAAACCGCAGGCTTTCGTGGATCCCTCACTTGAACTGCGGGCGCCATTTGGGCTTTCCCTTCGGCACGGGTGAGTAAGTTCTCAGCAACCAACATGCCTGTTCGGAAACGACCGTCAGCAAGCGGGAGGTCATATTCTCGCACACCGTTGCCGATGCGCCCGGGGGCTATGTCGCCGTAGTTGCGAGCGTAGGCAAGGTCTTCTTCGCCGACCTGCTTTCGCAAGCAACCGGGGGCTTCCCCATCTTTCATGTTCACATGCAACCCTTTGTTTGCCCAGTGAAAAACCAAGCGTTCTCCATGCCGAAGCTGATTGTTCACGCGGTAGCCCAAACTGTAGCCGGGTTCGTAGAGAAACTTGACCGAGCCGTCGTATTCCAGCATGGTGCTATACCAACCGTGGGTTTTGGCAGGGAGCCAACCCGTTGCGTCGTAGAAGGGACAATTAGCAAGCAATGCAGGACCGCGCTTCCAACCTGTCCAACCGTCTTGACGATGCAGGTCTCGCAACTTGCCTTCGTTGTTGCGGTAGCCAGGATTCGCCTCATACCAAGCGGTCACTGCGGCGATGATCTCGTCCACGCTGGCGATTTGACCATCGGGTTTTCGGAAGTAGTTAATGAGCGAAGCATCCAACATGTGCCATGCGTCGTTCCAATAAACTTCAGGGACAACATGGGCGCGAATAGTCCAAATGCGGGCTGGCAAGCCAACGAAGCGGGCAAGGGCAGCGATGTTGGAAGCAGCACAGCAACACATGTTGTAGCCGTAGACATTGAACATCTTGATAGGATCATGGACGCAACCGTCACCTTCTAAAAACTCCATCGGCGGCGAATCTTGGTGGCGAAACATGACAACGGAGCGCCAAATCGCTAACGCTTTTTCTTCGTCACTCATGCCAAACTTGATGAACGCTTGCTGCCACGCCTCCAAACTGGACACATCGGGCACTTTGTCCGAAGTGACTTTGATATGGCAAACTACCCCGACTGGAGGAGAGACGGCAGAGGGTAGAAGTAATCCTGTCACAAAAAACGCACTCAAAAGCGTCGCTCCCAACAGTCCTGACCGCCAACGCATCGCTCAGTCGCCTCCTCATCCAAGGTCACCCAAATAGGACGCTCCCAAGCGAGGACGCGTTCCTTGACGGTGAATGAACGAACCCAAGGTGGCTAAGGGAGAGCATCTCGCTTATTCAGTGAGCCACCTTCGGTTGTCGTGAGCAAGGAGTTGGGTAGCTGCTTCGGGTCCCCAAGTGCCTGCTGGGTAGTTGGGGAAATCGGGTGCTGGAGAGTTTTTCCAGTGTCGCAAAATGGGCGTCACAATCTCCCACGCTGCTTCTACTTCGTCCGCTCGCATGAACAGGGTTTGGTCACCCCGCATGGCATCCAGAAGCAACCGTTCGTAGGCGTCTGGAATCTTTGTCCCCAAATCGGCATAGTAGAAGTCAAGGGGCGTAGACCTCACCTGCATCCCCATGCCCAGCACTTTGGTTTCAACGCGCAAGATGATGCCTTCATCAGGTTGGATTCGGATGGTAAGCAAGTTAGGCTTCAACTGCCCTGCAGTTTCGGGAGGGAAAAGGAGGAACGGCACAGGTCGGAACTGAATGTGCACTTCCGTCACTCGCCGGGGCAACCGCTTGCCCGTCCGAAGGTAAAAGGGCACCCCTTCCCATCGCCAGTTGTGAACAAAGAGTCGCATTGCCACAAAGGTTTCGGTTGTGGAGTCGGGGGCAACATAGGGTTCGTCCCGATAGGCGGGCACAGGGCGTCCTCCCATCGTTCCTGCTCCATACTGACCGCGCACCACATGGTCATCCACTTCCTCTGGCTCAAAGGGACGGATGCTTCGCAGCACTCGCAACTTCTCGTCGCGCACCGCATCGGCGTCCAAGGAAATGGGCGGTTCCATCGCTATCAAGGTGAGCAATTGAAACAAATGGTTTACCACCATGTCCCGCAGTGCCCCTGCCGTTTCATAATACTGACCTCGGTTGCCAATCCCTTCGCTTTCCGCAACGGTAATTTGGATGTGGTCAACAAAGCGATAGTTCCACAAAGGCTCAAAGATGGTGTTGCCGAACCGCAGCACCAAAAGGTTTTGCACTGTCTCCTTGCCCAAGTAGTGGTCAATCCGAAAGATGGCGTGTTCGTCAAAGGCTGTCCAAAGCAATTGATTCAGTTGACGAGCGCTGTCTAAATCGTGTCCAAAAGGCTTCTCCACAACAATCCGCACCCAGCCCGAACTTTTGTTCAATCCGCTTTCCCGAAGACCGATCACCAAATCGTCAAATACCTCTGGCGGAGTTGCCAAGTAAAACAGTCGGTTGCTCTCCAACCGCCAAAGGGCATCCAATTCGTTGATGCGTTCTCCCAGCCGTCGCATGGAAGCTTCGTCGCCATACCCACCTTGACAATAAAACAGTCGCTCTCGCAGCCATCGCCACGCTTCATCGGTCGGTGAGACTTGAAGGGTGTCGGTGATCAGATTGCGGAAGCTCTCATCATCCATGCGGGTTCGTCCAAATCCCAGAACGGCAAAGCGGTCGGGCAGCAACCCCTGCCTTGCCAGTTGCAAGAGTGCTGGTCCCAATTTTCGTCGCATTAAGTCCCCTGACGCCCCAAAAATAGTGAGCAGTTGTGGCGGTGTAAGCATTTCTCTCCCCCTCCAACTTGAGGCTTACAACCGCTCGTGCCTAATCTTTGCTCCAATTGTGTCACTTCCCAACTTGTCCTTGCAGCAACAAATTTTGGGGTTCCTGAGGATGCGTTTACGGCTTACCGAACCCAATTTTGTCCAAAAAGGTAAGCAAAGGCTGCATTTGGGTAGCATCCTTGTGTTCTTAGCGGGCAATCACTGTAGCTTGGTTGTTGCCCTCATAGATTTCCACGATGCGGTTGTCTGGGTCAACTAAAATTTGCAGCGGTGGGCGAGTTGTCAGCGGCAAAGTCAAACGCACTGAATGCACTTTTGGTTGCAAATCCAAAGGTGCTCGCAAGTTAGGCACCGATGCTTTCGCTACAACCTGTCCATTGCGATCCTGCACGACCAAAGCGGTAGCAGGAGCATCAGCGCTCCCGATGTTGTGCACAGGAACGATGAGCGTTTTCCCAACCCATTGCACTTCCTGTTTAGACACTGCCAAATCGGGGCGAGGGAACAGCGGGGGTAAGGGAACCAATTGATTTGCTTCCACCACAGTTACCTGCTTGGGAGGCAGCCTCAGTGGAATTGCTTCTGCCCTTTGCAACACCAGTTCTTGTTGCTGAGCGACTGCATCCATTTCATCATCATTGTTTCGGTCAGCGCCTATCCGAACTCGGTAGCGTCCTGGCTGCAGCGTCCAAACCCTCATGCGCCCGATCAATGGCTTCGCCGCGAAGTTGTAAACCAGCACCTTCAGTTGGTTCGGTCGTGCCTTTAACACCAACGCAGCAAACTCTGTTCCAAATCCCTCCCAACTCACGGCATGGGTATGGTTGAATTTGTTGCGAGTGGCGTAACCGCCTGTGTAAGCAATCGCTGCGTTCGTGATGGCGTAAAGGAACACGCGGTCAGTGAACGGTTCGCTGGTCGTATACATATCCCAAAAGCGCTGCAGTTCAGCGATGTCGTCTTTGAGGGCATCTATCAGGTAGCGCTTGTCTCCTGTGAGCAACCATCCGGTTACGCCCCTTCTATACTCCGCCAGTTGCCGCAAGGTTGCCTGTCCAAGGTGGTCTAAAGCCCCCCGATGGAACATCTCGGGCACCAGTCTGTCAGGGCTTGTCCTATCCCGTCCCTGCCGCCAAACATGAAGGAACGGCTCAAGGTAACGCAGGTCGTTGGTGAGCCAGAACATAAACGCCATTGCAGAACCTAAAGAGCCGTAACCACCGTAGATAGGGGTATCAGTCGTAGCGATGACTTTTTCTGTTGCCACTTCTACGGAGGTCGCGTATTCGCCTTCCTTCATGTGTTCTAACCAGCCATCTGCCCATTCCCGCAGGAATTTCAGCACAGTTGGGTTACCACTATACCAAGCCACTTCAAAAGCGGGATGTAGCATAAGTGGATGAGCATGTCCATCCACATCGGTGGGCCGATCTATCCGCAAATCTTCCGCGCCAAGGCGTTGGGATTTGAAGTGCCGATGTCCTTTTGGAGTGACAACTGTGAGGGCATGCAAGGAACGAGTCGCCACAAGGCAGCGCTCAAAAGCAACAGGGTCGCCGTAGTCCCACCAAAGTAGCAAGGAGGCATGGTTGATGCCTTCTTCGTAAGCGTGCAGTGGATCCATCGTTCGCTTGTTGAGCCCTTGCTCTAATGTCGTTTGCTCTGCCAAAGCCATCAACCTTCGCGCAGCCTCCTTGAGGCGCTGAGCGAACTCGCCGTCTTCCAACATGGGGAAATCAGCGTAGTTTTGATACATGTCCGTGTCGTCTCCAACCTCGCCACCAAACTCTCCCGTCGGCACCAGTCGGTTGTCCAACCACCATTGCACGACTTTTCGGCACTGTAGCCACGCTTGTCGCAGCACCACTGCCCACTCAGGAGCACTGTGAATTTGGTCAATAGTGGGTGAGAAGGGGGCGAGGGGGCGGTAGTAGCGAAAAACCCACTCGTCGTATTGACGAACCAACGAATCACGGGCGACAGAGACGCCGCTTATTTCTTCAACGCCACTGAGCCAGCGACATTGTTCAATAGTTGCAAACAACTCCCTCAGGTGTGGTTCGTATGCTCCTTGTTGCCGCAACCATTCGTCGAGGTTTGTCCCTCGCCGCAACCCCGTCCAAGGGCGCGCCTCGCTCAATGCGGAAAATAAACCCTTCATCAGGAGTTTTCGGTAAGCCAACGCTTGGGGAACCGCTTGCTCTCGCGGCACTGTGAAAAAGGTCACATGCACTTTGTCAAGGGATGCATCACTGAGTGCGGTTAAAGACAACCACCACCTTTGCCCTTCAGGCACTAATTGGTCAGGGAAGTCCATCACTATGCTTCCAACTCCTTCGCCCTGCACCACAAAATCTGCCCGCATCAGTTCTGCCCTTGGGTTAAGCGGGTCGTGAACAACAATGGTCATCGGGCAAATAGTGCCTGAAGTTTTGATGATGGCTTCTATCCCGATAGCTGTCACAGCTGTTTCCGCTGACAAAGGAACGGTGACAAAGTGCACGGTTTGGTTAGGTTGGAGAGAAACGGCGTGCGGACTTCCTGTTGGCGCAACTGTCAACACCGTTCGGTCAGGTTCTGAAAAGCGTCGCTGCAACCAGACTGCGATGTCCTTTGGTGGTTCGGTTATCCCTACGACTTGCCAACGCACGGGTTTGCCCAAGACCTTGATGCGTTCCCCATTCCGGTGAATTCGCAAGAAGGTCACATCAGCCAACAATCCTCCACCAACATGGAAGAAACTAAACTGCTGGCTGCGGATTCGGGTAGGGAAGAGCAGTCGCTGCACAAAGGCATCGCCTGGCAATTCCCCTACCTTCTGACCGCTGGCAGGATCGTCATAGCGCTGCACATTGGAGTAAAGTTGGCAGCGGGCACCACCTCGGATGAGCACTGCATCCACACCACCCGCATCCGCCAAAGTGATGTGTAGTCCGTCGTTATTGTGATAGGCGTAGCCAACGCCTGCCCCTGCGCCCGGCATGTTGTATTCCCAAACGCCACCGTCCCAACGAGGGCTGTCTAACCTTCCGTCAACAGGCGCAAAGACAAATCCTCGCAAGGCTCGGCAATCTTCTACAAGCACTTTTTCCACCACAACAGGGGTTGCATTGGTAGGAACGGTGATGCGGGGACCCCAACTTTCGTAGAACGCTTCCTTAACAACCGCTAATCGGCGGAGCGAAACTTCACCGTGCCCTGATGCCTCTACGGCTCCAATGATGAGAATCGCTTCGCCCGTTTCCCCTGTGGGGAAGCGCACAGCGTAGCGTTGGTAATCGCTGCTCGGTTTTGTCCAAAAAGTGTAGGCGTCGGTTGGGTCACCTCGCCGCTTGGCAGTCCGTGCCCGCAAGTAGATGGTTGCTGTCCCTTTTACCTCGGCTTCCAACCGATAGAGCGTATTGGGGCGCAGACGAAGGGTGCGGCTCATCGTTGCGTAACGGGCAGGCACTCGGAAGCGGATCACAGGTTCCCCTTGCTCTTTGAGAAATTCAAACAGCGCAGCATCTGTCCCCTCGTTGGAAAAACTCCACTGTTGTTTATCGCTCAGCGCTTGGATGGGCAACACATTTTGGTGCTCTATGTAAAGCAGCAACGACCGTTGCCAGCGGGGAGTGCCTGATTGCCAAACCAACTCCATGGGCACCACATCGCCCTGTTGCAATTCTGTCAACCCTAAAGTTGCCAATGGGATTCGCACTTCAGCGCTCCACCGAAGCTTCGACCGAAAAGCAGCGGCTTGCCATTCGCTGCTAATTGGGACAGGTGTTAACCGATACCGAGACAATTTCTGCTGCCCACTGGCAAGGAGCACAAATTCGTCAACGCAGTCGTAAACTGCACCTGCGCGGAAGCGGAAAACCACGCTGGCGTCTTGAGGAACCCCGTCACCGTCCAAAGCGAAGCAAAAGGCTGTTTTGTCCAAACCTGCCCACAAGCGCACATTGGGCTTGGGCAGCAGAAGGATAGGGGTCACCTTTTGCCATATTGGCTCGTCCAAACGACCATCTACCTTCGGTGTTGAGGGCAAGAGGGGTAAAACCAACACACCGTTGGGGGTCAGGGGAGCAGTCACCTGCCCCTTTACTAACAGCAAGAAGAGGGCAAATCCAACTACAGTGAGCCCAACCCATCTACCACTCGGTGCCATTTTTCCTCACCACCTGTCCCTAACCATGACCGCAACAAGCGCATTTGTCAACAGTCCCAGAAAACGGGGAGAGACGAAGGCTTCTGCCCGAAAGGGAGAAAGCAGGATGAAAAAGCGTTAGCCCTGAAATGAAGTCATTGGCGCTTGGCAATTGTTTCGCTGCTGAGCGCAACTGACAGCTTCAGCACATAACTCACATCGGCGCGGCAAATGGGTAAGTCGATGCGGCGCACCAGTTCGTCTACGGAGGCTTGACGCAGCCACGCAAAAGCGCGAAAAGCACTTTCGGAAAAATCGGGTGGGTCAAAAAGGTTCTCACCGTAATGCACCTGCCGTTCCTCTCCCACCAAATGCCAAGTTGCGCACAGCGCTGAGAAAACCGACCAAACTTTCTGAACCTCTTCTGGGGCTTGGGAGCGGATGAAATCAGCGACTTCAGGCGTTATGCTGTGAAACAGCGCGATCTTGTGTTTGTGAGGCACGATGCGGAAGAACAACTCATCACCTTGACTGATGAAAGTGTCCCACTCGCCAATGTCCCGAATGACCCGCAATGTTGCTTGCTGGGCGACGCGGCGCCACCATGCAAGCAAGGCTTGCTGCACGGCTTCTGCTTGCTCTTTCGCTTGCTGCGCTGCTTGCTCATCCCCGAACTGTTGAGCGAGGCGCTGAAACGCTAAAAGAGACGCAAGGTAACGGTTCGCCCACAAATCCCCCCGTTCGGGATCTAACCGCCAACCTGATTGAGCAAACTCCTCAAAGGAACGCCTGATGGCTTGCCATTCCTTTCGCACCCGTTCTTTTTCGCCACACCGTTCTGCGTAGAGCCAAACGGCATAGAGGTTGCCGAAGGGGTGAGGCAAAAGCACCGAATGGGGTGGGAAATACGGTCGGTTGCGCAACCCTGGGGGCACCAACCACCATTCTCTCGGTTCGCCCACATTCAACGGGTAGCGCATCGCCGTTGTGAATGGTGGATGGTTCTGCCACTGCAAAGCGAGAAAGGCTTTCACCTGCTTCTGGAGGTCAGCAGATAGGTGCGGATACGCCCAAGCCAATGCCTCAAACAATTCTCCGCTATGAGCGAAAGCAAACTCGTAACCTGCCAAACCCGGCACAAGCAGCAAAGGCGCCCATCGCTGCGACAAGAGTTCCATGACGGCTTCTTCCAACCGTTTTGCCAATTGATCTCGGGTTGGTGTTGGTAAGCGAGGGGCTAAGATCATTGGGACAGCAGAGCCATCAATGCCGACATCGGTTGGTTGCTTTTTCTCGCCCGCAGCAAGACACAGCAGCCGACTTCCTGTTTGCCAGTAGAGCCGAACGCCTTTCGGTGTGTTAACAACTACCACACTGCCTCGTCCAGGACCGTTCCATTCGTTGCGGGCCCAAGGCAAGTTGCGAAACCCGCCCCAACTGTCCCGGTCACCCCAAAGGAGAAACAGTTCGCCTGTGCGCAGGTTAAAACCGCTGAGCGTGGCTTGGTGGATGATGAGCACTGTGTCGTTAGCAACCAAAAAGTGTTGGCTTTCGTCTGCTGTGCCCCAAAAGGTGTTCCAAGGTGGCTGCATCCCATGTCGGTGGAACAGAGGGGTGATGCGTTGGGTGGTCAAGTCCAACAACCCTAAAGCCACTAACGGCGCAACGCCGTAAGTCCAGTTGCCGTAAACGCTGCGGTAGAAAACCAACAATCGTCCATCAGGCAACACCACAGGTGGCATCCCAACCCCTTGACAACCCATTGCCCACAAAATAGGCGCTGGTGGCAGCAGTTTGCCTGTCGTTGCGTCCAACACGAAAAAGGTTTGATTGTCGGGATTTTGATGCAAGTAACGAATAATTGCTTGCTGCTCCTTCTCCCAAAGGGACGGGTCCCCTTTTGCTTTCTCGCTCCGCACCCACGCTTCTATGGTTTTCCAACTGGGCTCAATCCCTGCTTGCTGACAAAGAAACTGGGTGTCCCGAGAAACTTGCTCGCCCATCACATAAACGGGATTGGTGCGGACGATAACCAAAGTCTTCCCTTGTGCTTCGGCGACGACAGGATAAAAATCGCGAGCCGATTGACCGTTTAGCGGTTCCGAAACCCAAAGGAGTTTGCCCGTTGCCAAATCCCAACACCGCACCCGCAAATCCTCAGCGGTGAGAAAAACCCGTCGGTTGGCGATAGCAGCGGTTTGACGAATAGGCACACCAACCTTGAAACGCCAGCGCAATTTTCCTGTCGCTGCTTCTACCGCAATAACTTCCCCTTTGCGCGAGCCAATCACCACGATTCCGTTTGCAATTGCTGGAGATGCTGCAAAACCTCCTTCTCCAATCCAGACCGACCAATGCAATTTGCCCGTTGTCGCTGACACGGCGTAGAGGCAGCCGTCAGTGCTGGCAGCGAAAACAAGTCCATCGTCATAAGCGGGTGAGTGCAAAAAAGCACCATGAGCTTGGAAGCGCCACAAGGGGTTTCCTGTCTCGGCATCTAAGGCGTAAAGGTTACCGTTGTGAGTCGTGATGAACACTTTGCCTTCTGCCACAATGGGTTCCACAGAAGTGCCAATTCGTTCGTTAACAAAGTGGCGCACCCAAAGGGGAGAAACGGGTGGTTGGATGGAAACCGAAACAAAGCCTACCCGTTGGACGCTACCGCGCATGGTGGGCCATTCGGAAGCGTGGCTGGCACCTGCAAGCAGCAAACCGATAGTCAAAGCCAACCCCATAGTTTTCATTCAGCATCCCCCCAAAATCTTGTTGCAGGGAAGCGAGAAGCGGAAGGTCAATCACTATGCTGCTGAGCGTTTCTTAAACCGTTCTTGATAGGCTTTCTTCGTAAAGTTGCCGATACTGTTGCGCCTCCTGAATAGGGTTGCAGTGTTGCTCTACCCATTGCTTGGCGTTACGCACCAACCGTTGGCACAGATAGGGATTGGTGAGCAAACGGAGGACTTGATGGGCTAACTCTTCAGCAGTGTCAAACAACAGCCCAGTTTCTTCGTCCACGATTAGAGAAGTGTTCCCGGGCACGCGGGCAGCGACAACGGGGCGTTCCAACCACATGGCTTCCAACAGGGCGTTCGCCATTCCCCCTTCGTGCAGGCTGGTGTTCAGCACCATTGTAGCAGCCTGATATACCGACACCATTCGCTCCATTGCCACAATGCCGAGATAGCGTGCCCAAGGGGTTTGCTGCATCGCACTCAAGATTCGCTGTCCTTCATCGGGCTCTAACACTGCGCCAACCAACAGGAAGAAAACTTCCCAACCTCGTTGTTGCAACAAGAGTGCACCTTCCAGCGCAAGGTGAGGGCGTTTGATCCCTCGGATGTTGGCGGGCAGCAGCAACACAGGGGCGTCGGGCGGAATCTGGCAAACAGACCGAACCTCCCAACTCTCCTGCGGCGGAAACCAAACCCCTTGGGGAATCACCCGAACTCTCTGGGTCACCGAAGGCAGGCGCTCTCCAAGTTCCTGCTTGATAGCGGGGCTGAAAACAGCAATGCCTGCTGCTTGTTGTAACACTTGTTTTGTCAATTCCCCTCGTTCAGGATGATTGAAATCTTCATGGAGGTCAGTGCCTGTGATGGTTACGACGAGGGGAACAGCTAACCGTTGGGCAATTTGCAAAGCAATCGTGCCTGCTCGGAAGGCGTGAAAGGCGTGGACGAGGTGCGGTTGAAAAGCCATTCCTTGCTCCATCACCTCGTTGGGCTCACGGGAACCCGTAGCGAGGACTTGCACTGTGATACCCAATTGTCGCAGATGGGTTGCGATCCGACGCACTGTTGTCACATTCCCGCCGACGGCAGGCAGGTAAGAAGGCGTTCACAGTAGCACCCGCATAAGTTCCTTCCTCACAATCGCCATAGCGTTTTGTTCGTCTCCTTCGTCGCACGCCTTATTTTCGGCGATGTTGCTTTCCTTGGCGCTGCAACTCAAACTCTGTCATAGCCACAAGCGTTTGCAAGGGGGAAGAGCCGTGACAGTCAAGGAGGCATTAGAGCGAGCAGTTGAGCGTTTGCGGGCGGCAGGGGTATCCGAACCGCAAGTAGATGCTGAATGGCTTTTGGCGCATTTGCTAAGGGTGGGGCGAACAAACTTGAGAGCGGATAACCAGCGGTTGCTTACAACAGACCAGTGGAACGCCTACGAAGCGTTGGTAGCGCAACGAGCCCAACGAATCCCTTTGGCTTACTTGTTGGGAGAGCAACCTTTTTGCGGGCTTTCGTTAAAGGTAGATCCCCGAGTTATGATCCCGCGCCCAGAAACGGAGCAACTGGTGTCGTTGGTAGTTCAAAAGCTAAAGGCGCTTGGGCAGCGTTCGCTAATGTTAGCCGATATTGGGACAGGTTCAGGAGCCATTGCCCTTGCGTTGGCACAGCAGTTGGAGGCAGCAACGGTCTACGGAGTGGATCTTTCTCCCGACGCTTTAGCGGTAGCAGAAGAGAATGCGCGGCGGTTGGGGTTGGACAAGCGATGCGTATTTCTTTTGGGTGACTTGACAGAACCTTTAGAAGTCATCTTCCCAACCCATACCTTTGATGCCGTTGTTGCGAACCTACCTTATGTTGCCGATGAGGAGTGGGAAGAGTTGGAACCGGAAGTCAGAGAGCATGAACCGCCCATTGCCCTTCGGGGAGGTCGTGGAGGGTTGGAGGTGCTCCAACGCTTCGCTGACTGTCCCCTTCATCGGCTGTTGACGCCTGAAGGCTTTATCGCTTTGGAAGTTGGTGCCAATCAAGGGAAGTTGGTGCAAAATTTATGGTGGCAAAAGCATTGGCGGCGAGTGACCATTGAACGGGACTTGGCAGGGATAGAGCGGTTCGTTTTTGTCCAGAGGTGAGGGAACCGATGGATTGGCAGCGTTACCGTCTCCAACGCCGTCACTTCCTGTCCTATCTGATATGCGGTGCCATCCTCGTCGCTTTCGTAGCAGCAACTTTGTGGGTGTATGGGAAGGACATCCCAAGCCAGCAGTGGTGGCAAGAGATTCGTCGCGCCCTCAGCCTTACCCAGATGAAGAAGCGGTTGGAAGCGGTGCGGCTGCTTCAAGAGGCGGAAAGGGAAGTCAACCGGGAGAATTGGGCGAAGGCAGAGGCACTGCTGCGCCAGGCCGTAGAAACTGACCCAACCAGCGCGGAAGCGTGGCAACTTCTCTTGAGCCTACTGGTGCGTCAAAATCGCTGGGACGAAGCGGAAGCGTTGACGGAAAAGATTGCTGATCGGCGGGCAAAGATAGAAGCGTTGCTGTTGTTAGCTGATGTGGCTTACATGCGACGGGATTGGCAAAAAGCGGAGCAACTTTACCAACAAGTTTTGAAACTGGACTCGAACAATGCTACTGCTTTGAACAACTACGGCTACATGTTGGCGGAATTGGGGGAGCGATTGGATGAAGCAGAGCGCATGATTCGTCAAGCCCTAAAACACCGCCCCAACGAACCCGCTTTCTTGGATAGTCTTGGCTGGGTTTACTACCAACGAGGCAATTACAAGGAAGCCCAAAAGTGGATAGAGAAAGCGGTGCGAAGCGATCCCAACGATGCGGAGTTACGCTACCACTTGGGGATGGTGTATTGGCGCTTGGGTGATAAAGAGAAGGCTCGCAAAGAATTGATGGAAGCCCTGCGCCTGGATCCCAACCACCTCAAGTCGCGAGAAGCGCTCTGGCAATTGGAGCAGGAAGAGAAGGAACAGGAAGAAGGGACTATCCAAGCATGAAAGCGAGGATGCTTAGGAGTGTGAGGACTGTTGCGACCAATCCTTGATAAAGTCGTGGTAAGCCCGTTCCAGAGCAATTGCTACCTTATTGCTTGCCCCGTGACCAAGGAGGCAGCAGTGATAGACCCGGGAGATGAGCCAGAACGCATCTTGGCAATGGCGCGTTTTCATCAGGTGAAGGTTACGATGCTTCTTGCCACTCATGGGCACTTGGATCATGTGTTGGCAGTAGGGGCGTTGAAAGAAGCGACGAAGGCGCTGTTCTTCCTTCCCGAACCCGATTGGGAACTTGCTCAGCAAGCTCATCAACACGCTCGTGCTTATGGGTGGTTAGCTGATCCTGTTCCCTCGCCCGACGGTTTTTTGCAGGAAGGACAAACACTAACGATCGGACAATTGTCCCTTCAAGTCCTTTCAGTGCCCGGGCATACTCCTGGGCATGTTGCCGTCTTGTTAGAGGATGGGGAAGGCGGGAAGCACTTGTTCTCTGGCGATGTGTTGTTTGCCGGTAGTGTGGGGCGGACTGACCTACCGGGCGGCGATTGGTCAGTGCTCCAACAATCTTTGCAGCGTTTAATGTCCTTGCCTGACGAGACGATTGTTTATCCGGGGCATGGACGCTTGACGACGATCGGGGAAGAGCGACGCTACAATCCCTTTGTGCCACGGTAAGGGGGAGCTGCGATGGGTCGGAAACCCAAAACCACAACCACCGAAGAGACTACGCGCCGGCGTCCTAAAAAGCAAACTTTGAAAGCAAAAAAACCCCTCACCACTTTGCCCGAAGCAGCGGTGAGAGAAGAAGAGGAAGCCTTAGAAGGGGTAGCGGAGGAGCGACTGGAAAAGGACGAGAAACCCATTGCCCTCCGAGCAAAAGAAGCCGTGCGGGAGGTTTTGGAGACAGTAGCGAGGATGCCTTACCCCGGGGTAGGACTCCGAACCATTGCAGGGATCCTTCGGGGAGAAACGCGTGCGAACTGGCTCAGTTACATTGCTCGCACGGAGAGTTGGGGGGCCTTTTTCCCTAACCCCCTGTCAGCAGTGGAAGCCTTCTTGCGGGAGTTAGTGCGCGCTGGTTACTTGGAAGGCACCCACTTTACCCGATTGACCGAGCGAGGGCAACGGGTATTGGATGGTCAGGAGGCACCAGTCGTGCGCCGGCGTCTTAAGGTTGTCTCGCCCAAGGTGCGCCCGCTGCTTTGGAAATTACTTCTCCTGCGTGCCCGTTTGGTCAACGAGCGCAAAGCCCCCGGGCTCTTCAAGGACGAAGCAATGCTGCAACTGTTGGAAAGGCAACCTACTACCATGCAGGAACTGGAGCAGATCAAGGGGATCGGGGACTTCCTGATCCGTCACTTGGGGAAAGAGATTCTGCAACTCATCCAGTCGTTCCGAGATTCCAACGCTCTACAAGCTGAGGAAGTCCAAAAGGAGAAACCGAAGAGGCAGCGGCGCCGAAAGGCGTGACAAAATTTCTTGCCGGAGGTGGTCCCGAACGGATCGGATCGGCATCATGGGTGGCAGTTTTGACCCCATCCATTACGGGCACTTGGTGGCTGCTGAGGAAGCGCGTTACCGCTTTGACCTCAAGTTGGTATTCTTTGTGCCTTGTGGGATCCCACCTCACAAAAAGCCTCAAGAAATCACCCCTGCAGAGCACCGGTATGTGATGACTGTGTTAGCAACTGCCAGTAACCCGTCCTTTCGTGTTTCTCGGATAGAGATTGACCGTCCCGGTCCCTCCTATGCTGTAGACACGGTTCGCCTCTTTCGGCAAGAGTGGGGTGAGAAAACAGAGTTGTTTTTCATCACGGGATTGGATGCGGTTTTGGAAATCCTCACTTGGCGCAACCATGAGGAACTGGTGCAACTGTGTCAGTTCATTGCGGTCACTCGTCCCGGGTATGACGCGAACCGCTTGCGTGAAGTGCTTCCTCCTGCCTACCTGGAACGCATCCACTTGCTGAGCATTCCGGGCATAGACATCTCGTCCACTTTGATCCGGCAGCGGGTTCGCCGGAGTGAACCTATCCGTTACCTAACCCCAGATCCTGTTTGCGATTACATTGCTAAGCACGGGCTTTACCGTTCGTTGCCGTGACAAATCTCTTTGGAGGTGATGGGCTTGACACAAAAGCCCACCTTGAGCGCTTGGGAGAAGGTGCAGTTCTTCTGCCGCATCGCGGACGAAAAAAAGGTCAGCGATGTGGTCGTTTTGGATGTCTCTCGGTTGACGCCTATCGCTCACTTTTTCCTCATTGGCACTTGCGAAAACCCACTGCACATTGATGCGGTCGCCGAAGAGATGGAGTTTCGGGCAAAACACGAGTTGGGTCTTCTCCTTCGGCGCACAGGAGAACCCGCCTCTAACTGGGTAGTTTTGGACGCAGGAAATGTGATCATCCACTTGTTCAACCCAGAACTGCGCGACTACTACGACCTGGAGACACTGTGGGCAACCGCTGACCGCTGGGTTTGGGATGGCTCTGCCCTGCGGGCAGAAGCGGTTTTGACGACTTAAGAGTGTTGGCAACAGGTGTAGCGAATTGGAGTGATTTGACTCAGCGAAGCCTCTCCGCCACTTTCCCAAAGTGGCAATCCAGCCTTTTGTGTGCCTTGTGGAGGCGAAGAGGATGAGTTTCGCAGCGATCCGTCAGCGCTTAGGTATGGTTATCCCCGTCTGGTTTGCATCGGAAACACCGCCAGAGCAAGTGGCGAACTTGCTCTTCGCCACTCTGCAGGATTGGGAAGTCTTCTTCCTCCCTGAGCGGGTTGTTTTGGTGTTGGACGGTTGCGAGTGGTGTTTGAAACCTTTAGAACAAGTGCAAGCACAATTGCACGGTGCAGGTTGGCAGAAGGTTTTGTTGGAGCACAATCAGGGAAAAGGTGGGGCAGTCATCGCAGGGTTTGAGCGGCTCCTGACGACCCAATTGGTGGATTATGTCGTCATCCGAGACTCTGATAACGATCACTGGCTTTCCGATTTGCCTCGCTTGTGGCAATTGGCGCAGCTGATAGAACGGGAGCGCCAAACTCGTTGGCTGATGGTCATCGGGCGACGCGCGGAATGGCACTTCCCAATGAGTTTCGCTCGGGGGGAGTGGGAACACCTTGTTGATGAGGTGCTGTTAGAAGCCGCCAAATTTGCTTTGGCTCAGCAAGGGAAAGTGCCTGACTTGACTTACTGCGCCTTTCACACTTCCGACCCACCCGATTTCCTCTCCGGCTACAAACTCCTGACAGCCGAAGTGGCTCGTTGGCTTTGTCAAGTGTTGCGAGACGAACACGCTCAGTTTCCCGACTTGGAGTTGATCCGCTACGGTTGGGAAGGTGTTTCATGCCTCCCTTTGCTCCTTAGCGACGGTCTAATTGGCGAGGTCCAACGCATGACTTATCGGCGCCAACCAGTGACAGGGTATGGCGATCAGGTGATCGCCGACCTTTATGGTCGGCAAATCGCTTACGCCCTTCGCCGGTGCGGGATCTCGGGGGAGACTGCTCGCCGCCTGTTTGACAACGCTGCCCGCAAATCCCTTTTGTGGACCCAAGAGCCTCAACGGACTGATTTCCTCTCTTTCCGGCAACGCCTCCTCTCGGCTTTGGGGGCTTGGTCAGAGCCATTGGACGACACCCTTCGGTTTTTCTGATATAGGTGCTTTGACCCTTTACCGCTAAGTTGTGCAACAATTTTGCTGTTGGTGATAGCTGTCAATCGCTTGCTTGTGCAGACGGCTAATAGGCACCTAAATGCCCCTACACAAGGGGAACACAGTCATTTGCGCTATTCAGCACCATTTTCGGCAAAAAGGCATTTCCATTCGAATGGGGGAGAGTGCCTTCAGGGGCAAAGCCCTGGCACCGTGCTGGAATCTTAACGCTAAAAAGTAGGGAAAAAGGTTGCAGCAAGCATCATTGCAACTTACTGATAGTGTCAACAGCACTTGAGGGCTTTAGGAACTGTGAGGTAAGTAGCGCAGTTCTTGCCCATCCCAAGGAGGGTTTCGGAGCATGCACTGGCTAAAGGAACTTTGGCAAGCGTTTTACGACAACTTTGTGTCTCATGTGCTTGTCGTGCCTGAGCGGGATCCAGCTGCCCGCACTGGCTTCTTTGGATGGCTGGAAATCTGCCTTTGTTACCCGGGCATCCACGCTATTTGGTTGCACCGCATTGCCCATTGGCTCTGGCAGATGCGAGTGCCCGTCCTTCCCCGCTTCTTATCGCACCTCAACCGATTCTTGACAGGCATAGAGATTCACCCGGGAGCAAAAATCGGCAAAGGCGTGTTCATTGATCACGGAGCCGGTGTGGTGATAGGGGAGACGGCAGAAGTTGGCGATAATGTGACGCTGTATCAGGGTGTGACTTTAGGTGGCACAGGAAAGGAACGAGGGAAACGGCACCCTACTATCGGCAACAATGTGGTGATTGGTGCTGGCGCAATTATCTTGGGCAACATCACCATTGGCGATAACTCCCGAATCGGTGCTGGTTCGGTCGTGGTTAAATCGGTGCCGGAAAACGCAACAGCAGTGGGTGTCCCTGCCAAAATCGTCAGCATCAACGGCGTGCGCGTAGAGCCACTGGAGCACCACCGAATCCCCGATCCCCAACTGGAGATGTTCCGACAATTCCAAACCGAGTTGGAAGCATTGAGGCAGCGAGTGGAGCGGCTGGAACGACTCCAAGTCTTTGTGGATGACCCTCAGCAGGAGGGTTAAAGTAAGCTGTGAAGGACAAGAAGCAAACTGAAAAGGTGCCTTGGTTTCGAGATGAGCGGGGTAGGGAGTTGGATGAAGAACAAATCCGCATCGCAGCCCAAGACGATACCCATATCCTTGTCAACGCCGGACCTGGTTCAGGCAAAACCCGCGTGTTGGTTGCACACTACTTGCATTTGTTGATGGCTCACGATTGGGGCATAGACGCTGTGGTTGCCATCACTTTCACCGAGAAAGCCGCAGCAGAGATGAAGGAACGCATCTCCCGTGTGCTCCAAAGGGTGCGGCAAGAGGCCCCTGTGGAGAAATGGAAGGAACGAGCAAGCCAACTGCTGGCCTTTCTTCCTGAAGCCCCTATTGGCACGATCCACAGTTTCTGTGCTCGGTTGCTCCGTCGGTTTGCTTTGGAAGCAAACTTAGACCCTTCCTTTGCTATCCTTGACGAACTGGAAGCCCAAACTTTGCGCCGGGAAGTTAGCGAACGGTGGCTTTGGGAGCACCTCAACAATTCTTCTTCCTCACCGCTTAACGGCGACGCACAGACCGTCGTCACTCACTGGGAGTTTAGACGGGCAGCCAATATCCTTGCGACCCTTCTTTCTCACCGTCCCCTCATTGACTACCGACAAAGCCAAAACGAGCCGCTTTTTTGCTCCTGCGGAACGCTGACTGAAGAGGAAAAGGCTTTAGAAAAGTGCTACTATGCCGTTGCTGAGGCTTACGAAGCAGAGAAGCGGCGGCGCAATGTGTTGGACTTTGACGATTTGCTCTTGAAGGTTTGGAAGTTGCTTCGGGAAAACCCTGAGGTTCTGGAAACAATTCGCCGCACCCATCGCCGCTTTTTGGTAGATGAGCTGCAGGATACTGACTGCGTGCAGATGGAAATTCTGCGCCTCCTTTGCGGCTGGGACGAGCCTCAATCAACCCTCGTCCTGTTTTTCGGTGTTGGGGACAGCCAGCAGTCCATTTACGGCTTCCGCAATGCCGATGTCAGCGTGTATAACAAACTTCGGCAACAAGCAGAAGCAAAAGGTTGGAAAACGGAAGAACTAACCATCAATTATCGCAGCGTCGCACCGTTAGTGCACTTCCACAATCACGCTTTTGAACGCATCTTTGTAGTAAGCGAGCAAAAGGATAGCCCAGCCCAAATGTTCCGTGCACCCTTGCAACAGATGAGAGCCCACCGAGAAGCAGAAAAAGCCGTTGCTGTTGAATTCGTTTACTTCCAAGTGCAGGGCAAAGCGGGCAAGTGGCAGCGGTTGCGCAAAGAAGCAGAATGGATTGCACAGCGCATTTTGCAGCTGCGTGCCGAAGGCAACAAATACGGAGACATCGCACTGCTCCTGCGCCAACTGCCTGAAGCGATGGTCTTTGAGGACGCCTTGCGCCGCTTCAACATCCCCTACTACATCGTTTCTGGTTACGGCTTCTTTGACACAATGGAAGCCCGCGACTTGTTTACTTTCCTGCAAGCCCTTGCCGAACCCGACAACGATTTGGCGTTGGCAGCATGGTTGCGTTCCCCAATGGTGGGTGTAAGCGACGAAACCCTGTTTTGGCTTTTCGGCAACAAAGAAGAAAACAAAGACCTCCTTGACCGACTAAATGCCGATGATCCATCGTTGCCCGTTGAAGAGCGAGAAAAATTGCGACGAGCAAAAGCCTTGTTGGACGAAGCCCAGCAGCGAATGGAACAAGGAAGCATTCGGGCGTTGTTGGAATGGTTGCTCAAAGAGACGAATTACGAAGTCATCGTTGCTGCCCTTCCTCATGGTCGACAACGATTGGCAAATATCCGCAAGTTTGTGCGCTCGGTGCATGCGTTTAGCGTCGATTTGAAGTTGAACCTGCAAGGCTTAGTCAGCTACGCGAAAACCCTAATGGAAGGTGAAGTTCGCATTGGTGAACCACCCTTAGCCGGCGCCGCTGCCGATGCCGTGCAAGTCATGACTATTCACGCAGCGAAAGGCTTGGAGTTTCCTGTCGTGATTGTCCCGATGTTAGGCGATGTGCGATCACCCGAGAAGTCCAAGGAAGATGTCATTGCTGCTCCCGAAGCCGGCATTGCCGTGCGAACCAGAGACCCCTTTGGGGGATCAGAGCGAAACGAACGCTTTGATGCAGTGGATTGCATCAAAAGAGACCGAGAGGAAGCCGAATTGGAACGGTTGCTTTTCGTCGCTTGCACCCGTGCAAAAGACCGCTTGATTTTGGTTGGTAGCAAGGATACAGGAGAGCGATCAAGTAACAAAAACGCCCGCTGGGAAAATTGGGCGCAGTTGCTCATTGATACGCTGCAATTGCCCCTCTCTGGAACGGATGGTCAAGAGCAGTGCTATCAGGTCAACGACCAAGTGGCGATCAAACTCACTGTGGCCGTGCTGTCTCCTGAAGAGTTGAGACGCTCCCGTTTTGCAACCGGTCAGCAGCCGGGCGAGAAGCCTTTAGGCCTCAAATGGCTAAACGAACCTGATTCTATCCCTTCCCTTGATGCGCCGTCCTTTGATTTGCCCACGCAACCGCTCAGTGTTGTGCGGATGGGCGTGACGGAGTTGTTGAAAGAAGAGAGGCAAAGGGTTAGCGTTCAACGCCCTGAGGGTGTGTTAAGCCCACAGGAGATTGGTCTGATGGTGCACGGGTTGCTGCGGTATCGGTTGACCGAGCCAACGGACGAACACATCCGTTTTGTTGCCCAAGCAATTGGGGTAGATCCCGACGCTGCCATCACCGATGCCCCTTTTCTCCGCGAGTTTGCCCAACGGGCAGCCCAATCCTCCGCGTGGCAAAACCTTTTGGAGGCTGCTCAAACATGGCACGAGTTAGATTTCTACCTGCATTTGGATGGCGAACCACCTGTAGAGTTGGTTGGGCGGTGGGACGCTGTCGCTCGTAGCGACCCTTGGTTGATCGTGGATTTCAAGACCGATGCCTTCGCAACCCCTGAAGAAGCGGAGAGGCTGTTTCAAGAACACTACCGATGGCAAGCTGATGCTTACGCTTTGGGCGTTCACAAAGTGTTTGGAGCCGAAACAGTGAAAGTAGCATTTGTGTTTGTCAACAATGAAAAACCCTATGAAGCAACGAAGACTTACGGCGCTGACGATTGGGAACTTATTGCTACTCAGCTACGCCAACGCGCTATTGAAAGGTGGCAGCAGTTTAGGGACGAGCAAAGCGCTAACCCTTAAATCAAAGCGTCTTCCATCCATCCCAATTTGACTAATTGGATGCGTTTGGGATCGCTAACGCCCAGTTTGTAGCGTTGGTCAGCAACAACGATGTGCTTTGGTGGGGTCTCCAAAGCGATTTCTTTGCCAAAGTGCTGCAAGCGCTTCGCTTGAATCAGCCTCAACCCCATTGCGTCAATTGCCACTGGGTCAAAGGAAACGAAGATGCCTTTGTAGGGCCACACATAGCGGGGGTCATAGTGGTGCGGACCGCGCCCGTGGAAGAGGGGCGTGAGGGCTAACAGGATGTTCAAGCGAACCTTGCCCTTGACTGTGGGTAGATGCCAAATAGAACCCAACGGCGAGCAGGCATCTGTATGGTAGTCTGAAGGGTTGGTCACAAACATGATAAGGTTTTTGATGCAGCCACCGATCCCTGACCACCAGTGGGTGCGCAAGGGGCGGACATTGATAAGCGCTGTGCAAGGGGCTAATACGGTGTGGGCTTGACGGTCGTTGATGAGGACATTCTCTGGTTTGACCCCAGCGTCTATCACTCGTTGCTTGATGGCTGCTTCCACTTCTGGTGGCGTTGGAAGGAAGGACCAAACATTCGTTTTGATGCCTACCAAGTCGGTTGGCTTGACTAACTTTCGCCAAGCCTCTACGGGGTCCTTGACACCCACCAATGTGGTCACAGCGTCATCTAACATCTGTTGCAGCACCTTTTCGTTGATCCTGCCTTGCTTGTCGAGGACATCGGGGTGACGGACAAGGACAACTTTGGAACGGGTGGCTTTTTGGGGGGCTTCGGCTGCGCTGAGTCCACTGGCTGCTGCTACTCCACCAAGAGTGGCTTTTAACAAGTCCCGCCTTGTGATCAACCCTCGCATCCTTCCTTACCCCCCTTTCGCTTCCCCTTAACTTTGAGCGGAGCAACCAATTGTCGAGAGCAAAGAGCCATGCGACAGGCTTACCTCACATAGGCAGCCGTCACGCCACCGTCCACAGTGATGGTGCAACCTGTGGTTTTGCTGGAGCGATCGGAGACAAGCCACAAAACCGCTTCCGCAACATCGCGAGGGTAGACATTGACTTTGAGCACAGTGCGTTGGCGATAGAACTCTTCCAGTTGCTCAGGGGCGATGCCGTATTCCTTGGCACGCTGTTGTCGCCATTCTGAAGACCAGATACGACTACCTTCCAATACAGCATCGGGAGCAACACAGTTGACGCGAATGCCGTGTGCTCCACCTTCTTCGGCAAGGGAGCGAGCAAGATGGGCTTCCGCTGCTTTTGCAGCGTTGTAGACGGCTGCTCCTTTGCTGGCGACCAAGGCGTTTTTGCTGGTGATGAAAACGACAGCACCACCGATGCCTTGTTCCTTCATGATGCGGAAGGCTTCTCGCGCTGGCAAGAAGTAACCCAACGCTAAAATGTTCATGAGCCGATTCCAATCGGCAAGGGTGGTTTGTTCTACAGGCTTCGCCAAGGCGATGCCAACGCTACAGACCAAAATGTCCACGCCGCCATAGGTGAGCACGGTGCGCTTGAACAACTCCTGCACACTGGCTTCATCGGTCACATCCACACCTATCCCCAAAGCACGCCCTTCACCAAACTTGGCAACGAGTCGATCTGCAACTTCTTTTGCGCCCTTTTCGTCTAAGTCAGCGACGACGACATGAGCGCCCTCTTCCGCCAACCGATCGGCAATGGCAGCACCAATGCCTCCTGCGCCACCCGTGATCACAGCGATGCGCCTTGCCAGTTCTCGCTCGGGGGGAGCGAGTTTGAGTTTGTAAAGTTCCAGCGGCCAATATTCAACAGCGAAGGCTTCGGAATCGGAGAGGGAGGTGTAGGTGTCTAAGGCAGAAGCGCCTTTCATGACCTCAATGGCTCGGTGGAAGATCTCTGCCGACATGCGAGCAGTGAACTTGTCCTTCCCTGTCGCTACCAAACCCAAACCGGGGAGCAAAGTGATGCGTTGGTAAGGATCCATCATCGCTTCCTTTGTGCCTGTTTTTTCGGCGTTCTCCTGATAGTAGGTTTCGTAGCGGCGGGCGTATTCGTCGCTCCGTTCGCGGATCTGTTTTTTCACTTCTGTCAAGTCAGCGCCATCAGGGCTGAAGTCAATCCAAAGGGGGTAGTGCTTGGTGTGGACGAGGTGGTCGGGGCAAGCGGAACCAACCATGCTGACCTGTGGTGCTTCGTGAGTGCAGACAAACTGCAGCACCCGCTCGCTGTCATCGTAATGCAAAATTACTCGCTTGCGTTTGCTGACCGCACCGCGCAACACAGGCAACAGTTCCACCATCACTTGCTCCCGCTTTTCTTTGTCAAGGGGGGAGACCTTCAGACCGCCGAAAACGCGTTTGCCTTTCAGGGCATCGTCCACAGCCGCTTGAGCTTCATTGACAAAGCGCAAAGTTGAGTGGTAGGTTTCCTTGTGGTCATCGCCCCAGACGACTAAACCATGCTTTTGCAAGATAGCAGCTTCGGCTTTCGGGTTCTCCCGAAGCATCCGCGCCACCATCTTCGCCAATGGGAAGCCTGGGCGAACATAGGGGACCCAAATAATGCGGTTGCCAAAAACGCGCCGTGCTAATTCTTCGCCGTTGGCAGCGTTGCCGAAAGCAAGGATCGCATCGGGGTGTGTATGATCCACATGGCGGTAGGGGATGAAGGCGTGCATGAGCGTCTCCACCGATTGGCGGGGACCACCAGGCTTGAACACGCAGTAGGAGAGGAAGTCCACCATCTCTTCATCGGACAGGCTCTCTCTGTCTTCCAAAGGCAACATCTCGTCCAATTTCAAGCCTGCGAAATCTTTGGGGGTGCAAGTAGCGAGGTCGGAGCCGCTTCCTTTGACCCACAAGACGCGCACCTCGCGCCCCAAGTGATCTCGCTCCACCGTTTTGCTGCTGGTGTTCCCGCCGCGCCAGTTGATGATGGCAGGTTCTGCCCCCAGCAAGTTGGAGCGGTAAACCAAAAGTTCCAAATCTGTTTTCAGTTGCGCTGCTTTAGCATCGTCCCACAACGACGGCAGAGGCGGCATTGCCGTCACCTCCTTAATGCATTCAGCCACCGTTGTAATGATGGCGCACTTAAAACTTGCAAGGTTTATGGGGAAGGCAATTCGTAAGAGACAGGGCGCAACCAGCCGTCATCAAAAGCGAGGGGTTCTTCGCGTAAGATCTGCAAATGGCGTTGCTTAGCGGCTTCCTCCCATAGCCCTTGCGAGATGTAGAAGACGCCCAAAGTGTTGGTATCGCGGATGCGCACGATGCGCGCTTTTTCTGGGTCACGCACCTTGGCGATCTCCAGTGCCCACTCCAAGGCCTGGCGCTCGGTTTCCGCTACAACAGGGATACGGTCTCGTTCAATGAAACCGCTGGTGAAAACATTCACATGGGTATCGTGCCAGTTCACTTTGCTGATAAGTCGTTGCGTGGTGATATCTGCCAAACCCAACCCGGCAGCGTTGCCATGGGATTCTTCGGTCAAGTCCAACACCGCGATGACGCGAGGCATCGGGTGCTTGAGTTCGTTTTCGCCCGTGACCATCATCCGCCCGATGACCTTTGTGTCCATGCCTGTGCCAGAGATGTTTTTGCCCATCTGCTCTACGATGAGCACATCCAAGTGATTGAAGGGGATTTTGGGACGAATGCGTTTCCAAAAGCGAAGCCACCGGCGCTCTTGGCTCTCTATCTCTTCGGGCAAAAGGGCGACAAGGTGAGCGACTTCGTGATAACTGTTTTCCAGCACAGCTAACCCTGCTACAATGGGCAACCGACGCAAGATCTCTCGTGCCATTTGGGGAATATAGTGGCGAAGGCTCCACGCTTTGTAGGTGTGAGCGATGTCAGCCCCTTGTCGCTTCCCCATCCCCACCGCCATCATCTTCATCAGTCCACTCTCGTGGGGTCCAGAAAAATCGGTGTGGTGCTTGATGCGGTTGACTACGATGATGCCATCTGCGTTAGCAGCAAATTTATCTGTGTAAACGGGGATCCCTTCTGCATCCCCAATCCGTTCCACTTCCATTGTTGCCAGAATGGGGGCACCGATTGCTTCTTCGGTGATGCCGTAATCGCGGAGGATTGCCACTTGTCCTTCTGCGGTGGCGCCTCCATGGCTTCCCATTGCGGGAAAGACGAAGGGATCACCGCCACAAGAGCGGACAAAGGTCACCACGCCTTTGATGATTTCAGGGATGCTTGCAATTCCCCGGCTTCCAGCGGTGATAGCGATCTGTTTGCCCTTGAGCTGATCCGAAAGGTTCAATCGCTGCAATTGACGCACGACTTCTTCTTCCACCCTACCTATGCGTCGTCGGTAGAGCTGTTGGACTACGCAAGCCATGCGGATTCGTTCTAACATCCCGCTCCCTCCTTGCTACTTGCGGCTTCAAGAGATCACCAACGCTTGGGTGCGTTGACGGACTGCTGCTACAAACGCTGCGAACAAGGGGTGGGGTCGGTTGGGGCGGGATTTGAACTCGGGGTGGAATTGAGTGGCAACGAAGAAGGGGTGGTCGGGCAACTCAATGGCTTCCACCAGTTTGCCGTCAGGAGAGATTCCGCTCAGCACCATCCCGTGCCGCTCTAAAATCTCGTGGTAGCGGGGGTTGACTTCATAGCGGTGACGGTGTCGCTCGTAAACAAGGTGACTACCATAGATGGCAGCGATTTTGGTGCCCGGCTTCAAAAAGCAAGGGTAAGCTCCTAAGCGCATCGTGCCTCCTTTCTGCACAACTCGCCGTTGCTCGTCCATGAGGGCGATGACTGGGTGTTTGGTGTCGCTATCAAACTCCATGCTGTTGGCTGTTGTTAAGCCGCAGACATTGCGGGCGAATTCAATGACTGCACATTGCAACCCTAAGCACAAGCCCAAGAGGGGGATGTTGCGTTCGCGAGCGTAGCGGATAGCGACAATTTTGCCTTCAATGCCTCGATAGCCGAACCCGCCGGGCACCACGATACCGTCCACCCCATCTAACAACGGCTGCACCGTTTCGTCGCTCAGTTGTTCGGCATCTACCCAGCGGATGTTGACACGGGCTTGGCACGCAAAGCCACCGTGCTTGAGGGCTTCCACCACACTCAAGTAAGCGTCCCGCAGTTGCACATATTTGCCGACCATAGCCACGGTGACTTCCTGCTGGGGGTTCAGCCCTCGATGCACCACTTCGCGCCAATCGGAGAGATCTGGCGGATTCTCTGGCAGCCCCAACCGTTGCAGCACCCATCGAGCAATTCCTTGCTCTTCCAGTAACAAGGGAACTTCGTAAATGAAGTCGGTATCTACCGCTTCAAAAACAGCGTCTCGAGGGGTGTCACAGAACAGAGCAATTTTGCGCCTCATCTCCTCGGTTAGGGACGAAGGGGTGCGGCAGACCAGTCCATCGGGTTGGATTCCGATGCTGCGCAGCTCTCGCACACTGTGTTGGGTGGGTTTGGTTTTCAGTTCGCCTCCAGCGACAGTAGGGATGAGGGTGACATGCAGGTAAAGCACATGGTCTGCTCCCACATCCAATTTGAATTGGCGGGCTGCTTCCAAAAAGGGAAGCCCTTCTATGTCGCCCACCGTGCCACCGATTTCCACAATGCTCACATCCGCATCCCACTCTTCAGCGACTTCGTAGATGCGGCGCTTGATTTCGTCGGTGATGTGGGGAATAACTTGCACAGTTTGTCCCAAGTATTCTCCCCGTCGCTCTTTCTCTATAACGGCGCCATAGATTTGCCCTGTTGTCACATTGGACTTGCGGGTAAGGTTGAGGTCGACGAAGCGTTCATAGTGCCCTAAGTCCAAATCGGTTTCCGCTCCGTCTTCAGTCACAAAGACTTCCCCATGTTGGTAAGGGTTCATGGTGCCTGCGTCCACATTGAGGTAGGGGTCAATCTTCTGCAGGACGACCTTCAAGCCTCTTGCTTTCAACAGCCGTCCCAACGAAGCGGCGGTGATACCTTTGCCCAACGAAGACGCAACGCCACCTGTGACGAACACGAACTTGCGTTCCCGTGCCACCGGCTGTCACCTCAGTGCGTGGGCGCTTGAAATTGGGTTGGGGACACTCAGGTAATTTGCCCGCTTCCTATTCTAAAGCGGTTGTGCCCGTTCCGTCACTTCTTCAGGTTAGCTTCCACCCTTGCTAAGCGGGTGGAGCACTATTGCTGCACAGTGGTCGGGGAGCGGTTGATCACTGGTTCGCGATCCACAGTGATAGCATTGCGGCGCAAGATGGTGAAGCGAGCTTCGGGAGCAATGAAAATGCCGACAGGTCCATCGTAGATATGCGTGCCTTCCACGATGTTCCAATCCTTCAGCGGTGCTGTTGGGGGCAACCCAGCGATGTTGTGGTGAGCGGGTTCTATTGCAATCCCTGCCCGTTGGTTGGGATCCATCCCCTGTAGCCAAACAGGTTGGATATGCATGCTGGGGCGATAGCGAAAATCCACAACTTCGCAAAAGCGGATGGTGTTGCCGAAAACCAGGGCGCCTCGCAAAACGAAATTGCCCCGCCCAAGAATTCGTGAACCGATGAAATCGTTGAACGCCAAGGGACAAGGAGCCCGATCGTCCCATGACCACAAGTAAAGCCCTTCACCATCACGCAAAATGTGCCCGTCCACAACATTGCCAACACAAAAGCCCGTCCAATTGGCGGTGTGTTCTTCCGTGTTGTCGACCCATAGCGTCTCCACATAAGCCATGCCGATAGCGATCACTGTTGTGTTGTCGGGCACGATATCCCATTCGGGCTCTACGGTGAAACTGTTAGCTGTGTTGTCCACGATGCGTCGGTATTGTCCCAGACCTCGCCCGTCAATGACTAAAGCGAAGCACGGCTTCAAATCACTCAACTGTGGGTGGCGCTTGCGCAGTTCTTCGGGGGTAAACGGACTTCCTTCCACTGTCACGGTTTTGCTGTCGGCTTTGACAATGCGCCCAAACCAAACGGCGCTTCCTGCTTCATACATGTTTTCGCCTGAGTTATGTCGTCGGGGGATGTTGTTGCGCCAGATGTTGCCAATAATGGCAGAGTGGTAAGCGCTGCTGTAACTCAACTGGGAGACGAAATTGCGGTCGCCATCCAGCAGCACATTGTTCTCTATCACCGATGCCACGAAGGAGCGGACAAACAAATTGTTGCCAGTTCCGGGAGTAAGGTTGCGGATCAAGTTGCCTCCAATATAGAGCTGTCGGTGCGGACCGTGCACGAGAAAGACGCCACCGCTTGTAGATTCAATCTCGCAATCCTTGAGCACGAACCCGTAAGAGCCCCATTCCACCATCACCGCAGGCTCGGTGCTGTGCGTTTGGCGGATGTAGCAGCGTTCAATGCGGCAACCTGTGTGGGAAGCAAAGATAGCTTGCAGCGTTCCCGGTCCATCAATCAACCCGATGTCCTTGACAGCGCTGTTCTCGCGCAGCCAAAGCATTGCTCCCTTGTTTTGCCCTTCTTGGCGGGCACGGAAGTGAACAGGCATAGCTTTAGCGATAGCAGGAGGCACTTCAAATCGCATAGGGCGTTCGGGCAACACGATGAGCAGCGAGTTACGACTCCCTGCCCCTTGCAAGGTGACGCCCGAAGGCACCCACAGTGGGTTACGGATGGGGTAGAGACCGGGCGGAAGAAGCACGAGACCGCCTCCCAATTCCCCAGCTTTGACAAGGGCTTGACGCAGAGCCTCGGTGTCATCGTCCACTCCGTTGCCTTTCGCTCCAAAGTCGCGGGCATTGAGTACCACTTTGGGTGGTTCAGGTCGCGGCACAATAGTCAAGCGAAGGGGACCGCCCCAACCCCCTTCACCTCCTGCTCCGTTGTGCACAAACACTTCGTATGTGCCCTCGGGTAAATCGTCGGGCAACTTTGCCCAGCATTCGTAGACGGGATGGCGTCCATGCCCAAAAGTTGTCAAGCGGACGATCTTGCCGTCCTTAAGCGACTTCAGCGCTATCAACCGGGCAGCGATGTTGCGACCGAAGATGCGGATAATTTCGCCTGCATGAGTCTGTTCCGGATAGAGAAACCAGGGCATAGCAGAGCGAACAAGGAAGGGAGCAGAAAGCCCTTGAGGCGTGCGAACCCAACCAATGTGTCCGCCTTGAAGGGCATCGGTGAAACCACCAGCATCGTAATGAGGATGCCATTCAACAGCCATCACCAACCCTCGTAGGTCAACGGCTAACACAGGCACTTTGCGGGCACCAGCAGGTGGGGTTTGAGGGAGGAACTCCTTTGGGCGATAAGGGGAGCGCTCTAATGCTGCGAGGACTTTTTTCTCATCAAAAGGCAAATCCCAAGCGAAAACTTCAGTTTGCCCGGGCACAAAACCGACACCCCAAATCGTCTTGGTGTTACCTCCTTGCACCCGGCAGACCTGAGGGGTTTCGGCAACGGCGAAAGCAGTGAATCCAAGCACAAGCAAAACCCCAACCCAACCCATTAGCCCTCACCTCCGCAAGCGATGGGGTCCCACAACCTATTTTGCGTCCCTTTTGTCAAGCCCGATATTGGTCTGTAGTGAGAGGTAAAGACTCGGGCTCTCGAGTGCGCCAAACTTTTGAGCGAGGCGAGCAACGATGAAGCAAGAACAGTTGGTGCAAGACCTACAAGCCATTGTTGGTCTGAAAGGGGTCATTGCCGATCCCAACGAGCTGGTCGTTTACGAAACAGACGGTCTCTCAGTGTTCAAACACCTTCCCGATTTGGTCGTCTTTCCTCGCAGCACGGAAGAAGTTGTTGCTGTGGTCAAAACACTTCGGCGCTACGGACTGCCCATCATCCCACGCGGTGCGGGCACAGGCTTGTCAGGTGGCGCATTGGCAGAACAAGGGGGCGTATTGATCGCCACAACCCGAATGAACCGAATCCTTGAAGTGGACTGGCGCAACCGATGTGCGTTGGTAGAAGCAGGTGTGGTCAACAGCCACATCACGGATGCTGTGAAAAAGCAAGGTTTCCATTTCGCCCCAGATCCATCCAGTCAAGTGGTTTCCACTATTGGCGGCAACATTGCGGAAAATGCTGGTGGTCCTCACACCCTCAAATATGGAGTGACGACCAATCACATCTTGGGCGTGGAAATTGTGCTTGCTGACGGTGAAGTAGTCTGGTTGGGCGGGAAAACGGAAGAGAGTATTGGCTACGATTTGCGGGGAATCTTTATCGGTTCGGAGGGGACTTTGGGCATTCTCACCAAAGCGTGGGTGAAGTTGACTCGCAATCCTCAGAGTTACCGGACGATGCGGGTGGCTTTTGCCAGTGTGGAAGAAGCCGCTCAAGCCGTGTCAGACATCATCGCTGCGGGGATTTTGCCTGCTGCCACAGAGTTTGTGGACTATGTGGCGCTGGAGGCTTTGAGAGAAGCATTCAAACTCCAATTGCCAGAAGGCACTCAAGCCCTTTTGGTTATTGAGTTGGATGGATTGGAAGTTGCCCTTGACCGGCAAGCCCAGCGGGTGGTAGAAATCTGCCAGCGCAACAACGCCATAGAAATCTTGTTGGCACGCAATGAGCAGGAACGCACCCAACTTTGGTTTGCCCGCAAGCGGGCTTTCGGGGCACTGGGGCGTTTGACCCCCAGCTACTTGACGCAAGACGGGATGGTGCCCCGAAGCAAACTCCCCGAGATGATGCGGTTTATCTACCAAGTTGGCGAAAGGTATGGGCTACGCATCGCTAACATCTTTCACGCAGGCGATGGAAACTTGCACCCTTGCATCATGTTTGATGAGCGCAAACCCGAGGAGTTGGAACGCGCGCTATTGGCAAGTGCTGATATCCTCAAGCGTTGCGTGGAATTGGGAGGATCAGTGACCGGTGAGCATGGAATTGGGTTGGAGAAGCGTTCCTTCTTGCCCTTCATGTTTTCGCCCGAAGAGTTGGCAGTGATGCAAAAGGTGAAAAAGGTGTTTGATCCCGACCAAGTGTTGAACCCGGGCAAGATTTTTCCAGAAGGGGCAGTGGCAGAGGAGCCGATGGTTATAGGCAAGCGGCGTCCCGCACCAATGTGAAGTCACCCACTACCCCCAAAAGCTACGAAAGCGAGGGAGAAAGTTGCGGTCCCTTACTGGGGCTTGGGTTGGTGTGGTCTGCATCCTCTGTGCCTTCCTTTGGGTGGTTTGCTTTTACGGTGACGATTGGTTGGTGCCTTGGCACGACGAGGTTGTTTTGGTCCGATTAGCCCAAAACCTCGCTGAAGGGCAAGGGTTCCGAAACGACTTGTTGGACAATTTGTTGGTGGGTGCCGACCGCAAGACCTATTGGCAAATGCCTCTCTATCCCTTTGTCCTCAGCCTTTGGGGTCGGTTGGTGGGGTTTGACTTAAACGCTGTCCGATGGCTTAGCCGGTGCTTTGGTTTGCTGGTGCTGGTAGGACTTTTCGTCCTCGCTCAGAGGTTGGGGTTACCCCTTTGGGCAAGGTTTTGGGCGCTCTTGTGGACGGCTTCCGATACGGGTTTTCAATTCGCTGCAAATTTTGCTCGTCCAGACATCCTACTCGGTGCCCTGCTGCTCGCTACGGCAACGGTGATGCTCAGTTTTCCCTCTTCTATGGCACCTCTTAGCCTCGTCTTAGGGTTCTTGACAGCAGCTGCAGTTTTTACCCACCCTATTGCCCTTCCGTGCGGGTTGGTGGTAGGGGCTTTTGTCGTTTGGCGTTCAGGTTGGCGGGATGGGGTGATTTTTGCCTTACCGGTAGTGTTGGGAGCGTTAGGATGGTTGGTGTATGTTGCTCAAGATGTGCCCACTTTCCTCGCCCAGATGCATGCCCATTGGACGCACAAAGATTACCCGCTATCCCATCGCTTCGCTTTCCTCTTGGGAACCACCTTTTGGGGTGTGCAGCACTACTTGGGCGTGCCCGTGAACCCATTGCCTTGGTTTGCTGTTCTGGTTGTAAGCTTTTGGATAAGCCTTCGGGAAGGATGGTTGTTGCCCAAGAGGCTATTGGTGTTCGTCACCACCCTTTACTTCGTGGTCACTGTCGGGGCTGAAGCGTGGTATCCACCCTTGTTTGTGCCCTTGGGTTACTTGTTACTGGCAACCATTGGTTCCCACTTGTGGAGCAAGGCCAACAAGTGGGGATGGCGGGTTGTGCTTTTTGCTCTTGCGTTGGCATGGTGGGGATGGCAAAGCACTGTCGTCAGGCAACACCTTCAAGCAGTGCCAAAGGTTCGGGCGGAAACGGCTCGGTTTGTTCAAGAGTTGATAAACTGCTTGCCAAAAGGGGCTGTGATCTTGGTGGGTTCTTTTTCGCCTGACCCTACCTTTTCGCTGCTGAGCTTGCGTCCTGATGTGCAGGTTTACCAGTTAATGCCTGCCCCAATGGTCAATCGCAAGCAATTGAAGGCGCTGCGAGAGGAACTAACGCACCTGCTGGTTTTGGAGGAAGCTTTAGCTGACCCGTTGCTGCGGGGGCGAAGGGTGCAACAGTGGCAGTTTCGCTTCGGCGGTCTGAGCCAACCGCCTCACCCGGGCATTGTCATCGTGCTGCAAGAGATTGAGGAACCGAGTAATGACAGTCTGTCGCATAATTGGTTGCCGTCAATCAACAGAGTAAGCTCAAGCGGTGGCAAAGTCGGCTTCGTTGGAGACAGGAGGACATTTAGTTTTTGACAAGATTGCTAATCACGACGATGGCAAGGGTAGGAGGGAACAGAGGATGAGTGTTCAGGCAACGGTGACCGAAGCGGTTCTTCGGGAACGGTTAGCGCAGCAACCACGCATTTCCTTGGGGGTGTTTCCCACCCCGTTGGAACCTCTCCCGCATGTGTCTGCCGAATTGGGGATCTCGCTGTTCATCAAGCGAGACGACTTGACCGGCTTAGCCTTTGGGGGCAACAAGGTGCGTCACTTGGAGTTTGCCATTGGGCAAGCGTTGAGAGAAGGGTGCGATGTGGTCATCAATGGGGCAGCCATCCAATCCAACTATTGCCGGCAAACGGCAGCGGCGTGCGCGAAGGTAGGGCTAAAGTGCGCCTTGGTGCTCCGAGAGTATCCCCCAGCCGAACCTTACAAGATGGAGCCACAGGGTAACTTATTGCTGGATTACTTGTTTGGCGCTGATGTCCGCATCATTGGTCCTGACGAAGACATAGATGCGGCTAAGGAGCGCCTCGCTGAGGAATACCGGGCGAAGGGGCATAAGCCCTTCGTGATTCGACATCCCGACCTTGCTGGAGGATTGGGTTACCTTGTCTGCTTGCTGGAGTTGGTTGCTCAATGTCGGGAGTTAGGGATCAAACCAACCCATTTGGTCCACAGTTCCGCTGCCCCTACCCAAGCGGGGTTGGTGTTGGGGGCGAAAGCGTTGGGGTTAGACTGGCATATCCTCGGTGTTTCCCCATCCCAAAAACCTGATGGAAGCGCTACGATTGCGGAACTCTGCAACTTGGTTGCTGATTTGCTGGAGCTGCCTATTCGCGTGACCCCTGAAGAGGTGCATTTCACTACCGAATTTGTTGGCGATCACTATGGTTTTCCTTCTCCTGAAGGATTGGAGGCATTGCTGCTCTTAGCGCGCAAAGAAGGCATCCTTCTGGACCCTGTCTACACGGCAAAAGCCTTTGCTGCCATTATCGCTTTGGCTCGCCAAGGGGTGCTGACCAGCGACCACACGGTGATCTTTTTGCACACTGGAGGGACGCCTGCCCTGTTCGCCTACCAACCCACTCTGGTGCGTGTGTTGGGGCTATTCTGAAAGGGACGGTGCTTCCGAGGCAAACAATCGGCGCAGCATTTGAGCGTTAATAAACCCTTTGCCTTGCCAGTGGTTGTTGAAGATGGCATAGGCTTTTTCCGTTTGGCGCAGCAAATCGTGCAAACGAGGGAGCCACTCCCGCAGTTCGTCTTCGCTGTAAAGGTAATCGTAACGCTCCCACGCATGCTCGTGGTGATGCCACTTTTCTGCGTTGCGCCCGTGAAAGCGAACATAGCCGATGGAGGAGGTAGCAACGACGACTGGAGGCATCAAGCCGGGTAGTTGCGGCTCGTCTACGCAAACGAACCCAACCCCTAATTGCCGCAAAAAGGCAAAGGCATCCTCTTTTGCCCAACTGATGTGGCGGAATTCAGCGACCAAGGGGAACTCGCCAAGCCAGTCCACTACCTGCTGCAAGTGCCTGCGGTTTTCGGGAGTGTTGTGAAACCGCTGGGGAAACTGAAGGAGCACGCACCCCAGTTTCTCACTCTCCTTCAAGGGTTGCAACGACTCTTTGAAGGCAGGCAGCACTTCCAACGCCTGGTTGGGTTCGTGGGTGAAGGCTTTGTGGGCTTTCACCACAAACTCAAACCGTTCGGGCGTTTTGCGGACAAAGGCGCGGTAAGTGTAGGGCGATAGGAGGGTGTAGAAACTGGCGTTGATCTCCACACAATCTACGAACTGGGCTAAGTAAGGCAAAAAATCGCGCTCCTTTAGGTTCGGCGGGTAAACCCGTCCCACCCAATCCTCGTATCTGTAGCCGGCGGTGCCTACTTTCAAAACACCCATGGATCATTGCCTCACTCAAGAGCAATCAAGTTTCTGCATTCCCCATTGTGCAGCAGAGGGGACGAACTGTCCAGAGCATCCTTCAAGGTGAGACCTTTTTGCTCTCTTAACCTTTACGGTTTTCCTGCCGCAGCTGTTTTGCCCAATCCGCCACTGCTTGGAATTTAGGAGCGGTTTGTGAGTCCTCGTCGTAAAACTGCAACAAACCCCAACAACCCCATTTGCTCCAACGGGCGATTGAGGAGAAGTGGCAAAGCAAGTCACCGCCGACTTGGACCCATGCATTCAGGTAGCGCCGGTAGATGTCGCCCATGCGTGGATGCGCGTTGGCTGCCATGAACAATTCGGTCAACCGTTCGTTGTTCTCCGCACCATGAATGCCGACCAAGTGCTGCCCTGCTTCGTAGGCGACCAACAGAAGCCCGTATTTGTCTGCTACCTTCTTTTGCTCTTGCATCCAACGAATAGCCTCAGGCAACGCCACTTTTTCTACATGGTCCAACAGTTGCTCCACCGACCATTTTGCTACCTCGTCCGCTGGTGGGTTGCTATTGGGGGCGACATTGAAGGTGATGTAAGGAGCGATTGCCAGTGCATCAGCATGTTGGTAAGCATTCTGGAAAGACACGATTTGCTCGGAGACATAGGCGTTAGCAGCCTGTGAGGGGAGGACACAGATGAGGCGTTGGGAATCGCCGAAAACTTCTTGCCAGATGCGAAAGATTTGCACCGAACGGTAAGCGGTGAAGCGCCAAGCGGCTTCCCACGGCTTATCACCGAACCCCAATTTTTGCCCTCGCTCCGCAGCGTATCGGTGTTGGGCAAACATCCCGTTCCAAACCTCGTTGGAGTATTCCACATAAACTCGCAATCGCTCATCCAGCCGCTCCTTGACCATTGAGGCGAAGCGACGAACATACTCGTCATCGGCTTTGTGAGGCATGCAGAACCAAGCGTCCACTTGCAGCCGATTGCACAAGTCAATCATCCACTCCAGTGCTACCCCTTTGCAGGCGAAGGTGGCTTCTTTAGGGGTTGGTCGGTCTTCCCACTTCGCAATTTCTGAGTTGTTTGTGTCCATCCAATCCATGAAGCGGAAGCAGGAAACCAATCCTTGCCAGCGGTTGAGAAAAGTGGGGTGCCAAGGGTCTTTCTGGTAGGTTTCTTCAAAGCCAGGCATTAGGACGCGGATGTTGCGGATGGGGTTTTGCGGGTTGGTTTGGAGCAGGCGCAAAAAGATGGCACCCTTGGAAGCATCCACACGGATAACCATGCGACCCGGCTGACGAGTAACGACGGTAGCAGCGTTCCAAAAGTCCATTTCGCCTTCTCCATCGTAAAGCACTATGTATTCGCCACTGGGATAATGCCCGCCATCAATCGTGCACATAAGCGTTTCGGCGTAACAGTTCGGTTCCAACTTGGTCACCCAACCGTGTTTGTCCAATGCCAGTGGTGGACCTTGTCCCCACCCAGCCCCTTTGCGTTGACTGATCCATGGTCGGGACATTCGGAACACATCCACAAAGGGTAACTCGGTGTTCCAATCGGCAATTCCTGACAGATTGAGCCCCAAGCGAGGTTGTGGCGACCGAGGTCGGGGAGCACCAAGCCCACCTGAACTCAACGCTTTGAGCGCAGCCACGCTGCCAACGCTGACCAGAAACTGGCGTCGCTTCAAAGAAAGACACCCCCTTCGCACACCACTAAAGGTTTGCGTGCCTGGTTGACAAGAGTGCCAAAAGCGGGAGAGGATGATTCAAGTGAAGGGTGCTCAGTATGCCACCTTTTCCCACTGCTTCGTTTGCATGGACTTATAGGCAGCGTCCAAAACGCAATTGACGATGTAGCCGTCTTCAAAGGTTTCGCGAGGCATCCTGTTCTGCGCCACGCACTCCACGAAGTGCTTCATCTCCTCGCGGTAGCCGTAGACCCATGCTTCCTCAATGGGTGGGATGAGCCAACCGATGTCCATTTCACCCTTTTCCACGATGTAGCCAGCCCCTTTGAGGGCGAAGACGCGGATGCCAGTTTCTCGGGTAACATCGGTGAAGATTGTGCCGTCGGTGCCGTAAACCTCGTTGCGCAAATCCAAACCGCCTCTTGCTGTCCAACTGGTTTCAGCGATGGCTAATTGTCCCCCTTCAAAGCGCATTAGCAACACAGCGTTGTCTTCGGCATCGGTGCGGTCATGGTGCATCAGGCGATCACCCCACGCAACCACTTCCACGATAGGGTTGTCCTTGCCGATGAAGTAGCGGGCTGCCTCTACCATGTGGCAACCCATGTCCAGCAACGCTCCGCCCCCTGCCAAATCCTTCTTCCAGAACCAGTCAGCGTGGGGACCAGCATGGGCTTCTCGGGAACGCACCATGAGCACCTTGCCGATAGCGCCCCGATCAATGAACTCTCGGGCCTTCATCACTGCTGGGCTGAAGACTTCTGTTTCAGCGTAACCATGGAGGACGCCGGCTGCTTTGACCGCTTCCAACATCTCTCTTGCTTCTTCCCTGTTGCGTCCTAATGGCTTGGTGCAGACGACATTTTTTCCTGCCTTGGCGCACAAGATTGCTAAGTCTTTGTGCACGAAGTTGGGGACACCCAAGAGGATGAGGTCAAGGTCAGCTCGCTTGATAGTGCCTTCCACATCGGTCGTCCACTCGGGGATGCCCCATTTTTGAGCGAAGGCTTGACACAGTGCCTCATCGGGACTGGCAACCACCTTAACCTCGTGACCAGGCACCTCTTTGAGCCCTTGCATGTAAAAGGTGGACACGAACCCACTGCCAATTAATCCAATCCGCACGACCGAAGCCATTGCCCCAACACCTCCTTGGGAGCCGCTGCTCCACGCCCTGTTGACCCGAAAGAAATTTTGCAGCTGCCCCTTACTTTTGGGTTCCTTTTAGGTGCTGATCAAAGAACACCATCGCTTCATTCAACGCCTTAGCAAACTCGGCGCGCTGCTCTGGGGTGGTGGGACCGTGTCCCATGCCTTTAATGACCACCAATCGCACTGGCACGCCCACCTTGGTCAACGCTGCTACTAACTTCTCTGACTGCTCCAGAGGCACCAAAAGGTCTTGATCGCCATGAATGATAAAAGTTGGGGCATCGTCAGGCGAAACATGGTGGAGGGGCGAGGCTTCCTTCCAAACTTCCGGCGCTTCATCGTATGGCTTGCCGAGAAATTCCACAAGGGCGTTGCCAGGGATAGGGGCACGAGAGGCTCTCACATATACCTCCGAAGTGAGGTCTGTCGGACCGAAGATGTCCAAAACGCAATGCACTTTGCTGCTAATGCCCTTCAATTCTGGATCGCTGTCGTCTCGGGTTTCTCGGGTTCCCAGCAGAAGAGAGAGGTGTCCACCAGCAGACGCTCCGGCAGCGCCAATGCGTTTGGGGTCAATGCGCAACTCTTGTGCCCGCTTGCGCAACCAACGCACGACTCGTTGACAATCGTCCAGTTGAGCGGGATAACTCCACTTGGGAGCCAAGCGGTAGTTGATGGCAGCCGCCACATACCCTCGTTGCGCAAACATCTCTGCC